>ENA-UONU01000308-UONU01000308.1-human-gut-metagenome-genome-assembly--contig:-CS51-NODE-308-length-63814-cov-17.093273_pt1 | contig 63814 bp, 57 predicted proteins | sample MGYA00242462_ERZ724009 | MGnify/ENA metagenome assembly ERZ724009 | reverse complement strand
ATTAAAAGAAAGGGAAGGTATTAAGTTATGAGAAAGTCAAAAGTAATGTTAACAATCCTGGCAGCAGCAATGGCAGCAAGCCTCACAGCATGTGGAGGTTCTTCTGACAAAGGAGCAGCTACAACAGCCGCAGCAGCAGGCGGCTCTGACACAAAGACAGAGGCAGCAGGCTCCACAGCTTCTGCAGATGCTATCAACTTTACAATGTCACTGGTTGACAATACTTCTTCCAACTACTACAAGGGCGCTGAAAAGATCGCTGAATGTGTAGAAAAGGCAACTGACGGAAAAATCACACTGACTATCCAGGCAGGCGGCACATTAGGTGGCGAGAGCGATACACTGGATATGGCAGTTCAGGGCGATCTTGATATCGCATCCTGTGCAAACTCTGTACTTGCTAACTACATCCCAGAGATGAGCATTCTGGATCAGGCTTTCCTGTGGGACAGCGCAGATCAGGCTAACTACGCAGTAACTCATGAGTTAGGCGATCTGATCCAGGCTAAGGCAAATGAGCATGGTCTTCACGTAATTGGCTACATGGAATCTGGTTTCCGTGATGTGTTCTCTACAAAGCCAATCGAGTCTATGGCAGATTTCAAGGGCGTAAAGATCCGTGTAATGCAGAACGAAGGACAGTTAGCAGCATTTACCTCTTTCGGTGCTAACCCAATCGCACTTTCCGCTTCTGAGCAGTTTACCGCTCTTCAGCAGAAGACCATCGATGCCTGCGAGAACGCTGTTTCCAACTGCTGGATCAACAAGTTCTATGAGGCTGGTGTAAACTCCGTTATCAATACACATCACTGCTTCGTATACATCCCACTGTGCATGAGCGATAACGCTTGGAACAAGATCCCGGATGATTTAAAAGATACTTTTGTTAAAGCTGTAGAAGAAGGCTGCGAAGCTCAGTGGCAGTATCTGAATGAAGCAAACGAAGAAGCTAAGGGTAACCTGGAAGGTGCTGGCGTTAAGTTCTATGACATCAACTTAGATGAAATGAAGGATGCTTACAAGGCAGCTCAGGAGAAGGCTGGTACTTCTTTCGATGCAGAATGGGTTGCAGCAGTAGATGCAGCAAAAGCAGCTGTAAAATAATTTGCTGAAGATCCACAGGCAACACAAAAAGTAATAAAAAAGCAGTAAGTATACAGCCGTACCGGCAACAGTCAGTGACGGTGCGGCTGTTTTAAAGAGCGAGAGAAAAGAAGGGGACTGGAAATGAAAGGAATTAAAAAAGCATTATCTTACATTACCAATGTAGAATATGCCATCATGGTCGTTACCTTTGTGGCAATGGTCATCGCGTATTTCATCTCTGTCGTAAACCGTAACTTCATTAAGGCATCTATGCCTTGGACAGAAGAAGTTGCAATGTACAGTATGATCTATATGGCACTTTTAGGAACAGAAGTTGGTCTTCGTGACGGCACGCAGGTAGCAGTTACTGCAGTGATCGAAAAACTCCACGGAGTTACAAAAAAGATCGTATCTATTATTGAACAGGTCATTCTGGAGATCTTCTCTTTCGTAATGTTAAAAGCAGGTCTGGCACTGTTTTCCAAGCAGTTACAGACCGGACAGACCACACCGGTTTTAAAAGTACCAATGTCAGTAATGTACTTTTCACTGGTTCTGACCTTTGCACTGGTCCTGGTCATCCAGGCAGTTGTGCTTGTTGAAAAAGTTATGGACCTGAAGAATAAGGAGGTAGAGGCATGAGCGCAGGAGTAATTCTTTTCGTTGCATTCGCAGCATGCCTGGTGATCGGTGTTCCGGTTTCCATTTCTCTGGGAGTGGCTTCCCTTTGCTCCGTAGTATTTGGCGGACTGTCCGCATCTTCTACGGTAATCGCACAGCGTATTTTCGGTGGACTTCAGTCAACCTCTATTATGGCCATCGCATTCTTCGTACTTGCAGGAAACCTGATGACAAAAGGCGGTATTTCCCGCCGTATCGTAAATTTTGCTAACTGTCTGGTTGGTAATGTACGCGGCGGTATGAGCCTTGCGCTGGTACTTGCATGTGCATTCTTCGCAGCATTATCCGGTTCCGCACCTGCAACTGTTATTGCTATCGGAACCATGCTTTATAACGATATGGTCAAGATGGGATATCCTGGTGACCGTACAGCCGGACTGTTAGTAGTATCCGGTGGTATGGGACCGATCATTCCTCCATCCATTATCATGGTTATCTACTGTACCTTAACTGGTGCTTCTGTAGGTAATATGTTCAAACAGGGTATGTTAGTAGGTGTTACCATCATGGTAGTGCTTATGGCAGAGGTTCTTTTCTTCGCAAGAAAGGAAAAATGGCCAAAACAGGAAGTAAAGCGTACACCGGCAGAAATATTTAAAGTTTTCTTAGATGCTATTCCTGCATTAATGACACCTATCATCATCCTTGGTGGTATCTATTCCGGTATGCTGACAGCTACTGAAAGTGCAGCTGTTGCCGTTGTATGGGCAGCTATTGCAGGCCTGTTCATCTACAAGGAACTGACATTTAAGGAACTGATCCCAATTTTAAAGGATTCTGCAAAGAGTTCCGCAATGATCCTCTTCATCATCGCTTCCTCTACTGCATTCTCCTGGGTATTTACTTTCTCCGGCGCTTCCCAGGCACTGGTAGACACCGTTGTGGCAATGAACCTGAATTCTACCTTATTCTGTTTCGTTGTTTCTATCATTCTTCTTATTTTCGGTACATTTATGGAGGGTACTGCCATCGCAGTTTTACTGGTTCCGGTTCTGTGGCCGATCGCCCAGAGCATGGGAATCGATGTGATCCATTTTGGTATGATCGTATGTATCTCCAACGTAGTTGGTACTATGACACCACCTGTTGCAGTTAACATTTTCTCAGCGTCAACTGTATCAGGACTGAAAATGGGAGATATTGCAAAGGCAGAGATCCCATTCCTGATCGGATATGTTGCAGTATTCTTCCTGTGCGTATTCTCAAGAGGTTTCTGCACAATGCTTATTTAATAAATTTAGGAAACTAGTACATAATCACATAACAGGATCAGCAAAAGGCTGGTCAGGTATGACAGGAGGTTTATCATGATCCAAGGTGAAATAACAAAAGAACGTATGGAGGGCTGGAAGTTTGATTCTTCCTGTGAAGAAGGATTCCATGAGATCATTGCACCAGGAAAGGCAGATTGTGAACAGGAGTATATTTACCGTTTAAACCTGTCCGCAGGAAAGAGCTTTGATCTGGAGACCGGAAAACTGGAAATGGATGCTGTATGTATCAAAGGTGCAGCTGATTTTTCCTGGGACGGTTATGCAGGAACCTGTGATAAGCTGGATTCCTTCTATGTAGTAAGCAATATGAAAGTGCGCATTACAGCAAAGGAAGACTGTATTTTCTATATTGCAGGTGCTGTTGATGAAGGATATGGAAAACCATTTTTCCGTAAATGTGACCTGACCATGCCTATTGGTGAGATCCATCAGATCCATGGCTCCGGTGTCAGCCAGAGAGAGGTATTTATGACTATCGATCCAGGTACAGCTTCTTCCAGACTGTTAGTAGGTCTGACCTGGGGTGGAAATGGTGCATGGACCAGCTGGCCACCTCATGAGCATGAGAAGGATCTGGAAGAGGTTTATTGCTACTTTGATATGGATGATCCTCATTTTGGACTGCATTTAAGCTATGTAGAACCAGGAGATACTCATGGAGTAGTAGCTCATACTGTTAAGAGTGGTACTATGATCCTGGCACCAAGAGGTTACCATCCTACAGTAGCTGCACCAGGAACCAGAAATACATATTTATGGGTACTGGCAGCACATTCCCACAAGAGTCGTCGTTATGATCTGGCAGTTCTGGACCCGAAGCGTGCAGAAATGAATTAGGCCAGAGACAAAGTAAAGTTAAGAGTTATATTTAGGAGGCAGAAACATGAACGCAATGGATTCAATTTTTCTCCCACGTTTTACCATTGGCGAGAATGCATTTGACGCTTTCCATGATGAAATGGGAAGATATGGAAAAAAAGTAGCAGTGATCCACGGAGAAAGAGCATGGAAGGCAGCAAGGGAATATGTAGTTCCTGCACTGGAAAAGGCAGGTCTTACAATTACTACAGAATGGCTGTATGGACATGATGCAACCCATGAAAACGTTGATAAGATCTCAAATGATCCGGCAGTACAGGAAGCAGATATGCTCCTTGCAGTAGGCGGTGGAAAATGTATCGATACAGCAAAACTGGCTGCAGATCATCTTGGAAAACCGGTATTTACCGCTCCTTCCATTGCGTCTAACTGCGCTCCTGTTACCCAGATCAGTATTATGTACCATGAGGATGGTTCCTTCTGCGACATCCCAAGATTAAAGGAAGTACCGGTACACTGCTTTATCAACCCGAAACTGGTTTTAGCAGCTCCTGTTAAATACCTGTGGGCTGGTATCGGTGATGCCATGGCAAAGCATGTAGAGTCCAGCTGGTCTGCAAAGGCAGGAGAGAAGTTAAGCTTTGGCAGTGAGTTTGGTATCACAGCAGGACAGATGTGCTTCTATCCAATGGTGAAGGATGCAAAGAAGGCAATGGATGATGCAAAGGCAGGAAGAAACAGTGAAGAACTGGAAAACACCATTTTAAATATCGTTGTTTCCCCAGGTGTTGTATCTGTTTCCGTTCATCCAGATTATAATGGCGGTATTGCACATGCTTTATTCTATGGCCTGACCAAGAGAGAGCACATTGAAAAGAAACATCTCCATGGTGAGGTGGTTTCCTACGGCACACTGGTAAATCTTATGGTAGATAAGGACTGGGATAAGCTGAAAATGGCTTATGGCGTAAATAAGTCTATTGACCTGCCTGTATGCCTGGCTGATCTGGAGCTGGAAAAGGATGACAAGTTAGAGGATGTCCTTGAAGCAACAATGGCAAACCAGGAAATGACCCATACACCTTATCCTGTAACAAAAGAGATGATCTATCAGGCTATCCATGATCTGGAAGACTATAAGGGTTAAAAACCTAGAATGCAAGTTAGAGAGGATAGTAAAATGGCAGTGACCATACGTGATATACGGGTAATCTGCACAGCGCCGGAAGGCATCAACCTTGTGGTGGTAAAAGTGGAGACCAGCGAACCGGGGCTTTATGGACTGGGATGTGGAACCTTTGCTTACCGCCACCTGGCTGTAAAGCTGGTAGTAGAAGAATATTTGAAGCCTCTTCTGGTTGGAAGAAATGTAGAGAATATCGAAGATCTGTGGCAGTTGATGAACCAGAACGGATACTGGAGAAACGGACCTATTGAAAATAATGCTATTTCCGGCGTAGATATGGCATTATGGGATATTAAGGGAAAAATGGCAAATATGCCATTGTACCAGCTGTTTGGCGGAAAGTGCAGGGAAGGTATTCCGGTATACCGCCACGCAGATGGCCGCGATCTGTCTGAGCTGTGTGAAAATATTGAGCGTTTTCATGAAATGGGTATTACCAATATCCGCTGTCAGTGCGGCGGTTACGGCGGCGAAAGCTATGGAAATACGCCGGCAACTGCACCAAAGGGCGCCCAGCCAGGTGTTTATCTGGATTCCAGAAGCTATATCCGCAATACAGTAAAGCTGTTTGAAGGCATCAGAAACAAATTAGGATATGAGATCAATCTGGTACATGATGTTCATGAGCGTATTGCTCCTATTGAGGCTATTAAGCTGGCAAGAGAGCTGGAGCCATTTGATCTGTTATTCTTAGAGGATCCGGTACCTATCGAGCAGACAGACTGGTTAGCAAGAATGAGAGAGCAGACTTCCATACCGATCGCAGAAGGCGAGCTGTTTAACAATCCCGTTGAGTGGAGAAAACTTATCTCAGAACGGCTGATCGATTACATCCGCGTACATTTAAGCCAGGTTGGCGGTATTACACCTGCAAGAAAGCTGCAGATCTTTGCAGAGCAGTTTGGTGTACGCACTGCATGGCATGGACCTGGAGACATGTCTCCTCTGGCTCATGCAGCAAACATCCATATTGACCTGGCAGCACCAAACTTTGGTGTACAGGAATGGTCCGGCATTGAGCCTCCAAACTTTGTTATCCAGGAATTAAAGGGACCACATGGTGCGCTTCTTGAAGTATTCCCGGGACTGCCTGAGTTTGACAATGGTTATGTATATGCAAATGATAAACCTGGTTTAGGTGTTGACTTAAATGAGGAAGAGGCTGCAAAATATCCTTGTGAGAATACTGTGACTACATGGACACAGACAAGACGCAGGGACGGAGCATTGCAGACTCCATAAGGTGATCAGGGTTTTACCACTGTTTTCCTGCTTTGCGGGGAAACGTATTATATATTATAGGAGGATAAAGAAATGGCATTTGATTACAAGGAAAAATTCAGCGTAGCTGGCAAAAAGTGCATCGTTACCGGTGCAGCACAGGGACTTTCCAGAGGTATGGCAGAAGGTCTGTTAGAGAATGGCGCTGAGGTTGTATTAATGGACCTTCAGGCAGAAAAGCTGCAGGCAGTTGCAGATGAATACTGCAAGATGGGTTACAAGGCACATGCAGTAGCAGGTGACTTATCCAAGAAGCCAGAGATTGACCGTATGTTTGCAGAAGCTATGGAAATCTTAGGAAACAAGCTGGACGTTATGATCCCTGCAGCAGGTATCCAGAGACGTTACGAGCCATGGGAATTCCCGGAGGATGCATGGAGACTGGTTATTGATGTTGACTTAAACCATGTATGGTTTATGTGCCAGAAGGCAGTTCAGGTTATGAAGGACAAGGAAGGCAGCACCGGAAAGATCATCAACATCGCTTCCATGAACGCATTCTTTGGCGGCACAACTGTTCCTGCTTACACAGCAGCTAAGGGTGCAGTAGCAATGCTGACCAAGAGCCTTGCATCTGACTGTGCTGACCACAATATCTGCTGCAACGCAATTGCTCCTGGATATATGGATACTGAAATGTGCGCTAACATGACTCAGGAAAGAAAAGACGAGTGCACAAAGAGAATCCCTGCTGCACGTTGGGGACTGCCAGATGACCTTAAGGGACCGGTACTGTTCCTGGCTTCTGATGCAAGTGACTACTTAAATGGTGCTGTTATCCCTGTAGACGGCGGATTCTTAGTTAAGTCATGATGATGCCTGCTGCAAAAGCAGTTAAAAATACGTTATAAACATGGGGTGCTGCAGTCAGGTGAAAATGCCGGACTGCGGCGCTCTTTTTTAAAAGGAAATATAATACTTTTGTAATGTCTGAAGGTATGCAACGGGCTTGACATCAGATAGCCGTTAGTTATATCATGGAATAACGATAATGTTTACATGGCGGAAATGGTGTATTATGGGGAATATACCTGTAAACAGACCAGAAAGACAAAATGGGGGAGGTAGCCGCATGAGACAGATGCAAAAAGAAAAGCTGCTGCCGGAGCAGACAGCGGAAAAAATCAGAGAATACATAGAAAGCAACGGAATGAAGACAGGAGACAAGCTTCCAAATGAATTTCAGCTGGCTGAGATCTGCGGGGTGGGAAGGAGTACCATTCGCGAGGCTATAAAGCTTCTGGTCTTTTCTGGAAAAGTAGAGGTGATCCGGGGAAGCGGTACTTATATTAAGAAGGAAAAAGCACCACAGGAAGTGACCATGGCAAATGATGATCCACTTGGCTTTCGGGAAAACAGTGAAGAGAACCTGTTTCAGACCTGCCTGGAATTTGTGGATGTACGTTTGATGTTAGAGCCGGAAGTGGCAGCTATGGCAGCTACCAATGCAGATTATGCAGATTGCCAGAAGCTGCAGATGCTTCAGAGAGAAGTGGGACAACTGGTGGATCAGGGAAAGGATCACATAGCAGCGGATATTGAATATCACAAACAGTTAGCAGCCTGCACCCATAATCAGATCCTCTGCAATCTCATGGAGATCGTGGTAAAAGGTATTCCGCTGTTTGTAAAGATCACAAAAAATGATTTTGCAAAATCAACGGTAGAACAGCATCGTGCTATTACAGAGGCTATTTCCGCAGGAGATGCCCAGGGTGCCAGATATGGCATGATCACTCATTTAAACAGTAACAGGAAGCGTATTTTAAAGGCTCTTACAGAACAAAAAGCTACAGAAAACATATAATCTCCCATTCTTATTGAAAGTTATCTGTGAGTTCGTTATAATGATGTTAAAAATCAGGTTGCGTGCAGCCGCTTTATGGGAGATTTGTGATGAAAAAAAGATTTTTAGCTCTGATGTCAGCTGGCTTAGGAACAGCACTGCTTTTAACAGCCTGTGGTCATATAGGAAATATTACGCCAGACAGCAAGGTAAAACTGAATCCAAATAAACCAGTTTCCCTTACTGTCTGGCATTATTATAATGGGGCACAGCAGGCAGCTTTTGACCAGCTTATATCAGAATTTAATGCAACAGAGGGAAAAGAGAAAGGAATCTACGTAGAAGGCTATACACAGGGATCAGTAGGTGATCTGGAAAAAGCTGTTTCTGATGCAGTTGCAGGAGCTGTAGGTGCCCAGTCCCTGCCGGATATTTTTTCCACTTATGCAGATACAGCCTACGCAGTCCAGAAAGAAGGAAAACTGGCAGATCTGACACCTTATTTTACAAAAGAAGAACAGGCTGAATACGTAGAATCCTATATTCAGGAAGGCTATTTTCATGATGATTCGTCTTTGTATCTGTTTCCTGTAGCAAAATCCACAGAGATCATGATGATCAATGCCACAGACTGGCAGACCTTTGCAGATGCCACAGGTGCTTCATTAGATGAATTATCCACATTGGAAGGTGTGACAGAAACAGCAAAGCGTTATTATGAATGGACAGACAGTTTAACACCGGATGTAGCGGATGACGGGAAGGCATTTTACGGAATCGATTCCATGTCTAATTACTTTATTATTGGTATGAAGCAGATGGGAGTGGATCTTTTTGATGTAAAGGACGGGAAATTGACTATTCGGGCAGACAAAGAAAAAATCCGCCGTTTGTGGGACAATTATTATGTTCCGTATGTAAATGGCTACTTTGCAAGTTTTGGGAAATTCCGTTCAGATGATATAAAAACAGGAGACATCCTGGCATATACGGGTTCTGTGTCATCTTCCATGTATTTCCCGGATCAGGTGATAATGGATGATGGGACCAGAGATATTGATTGTATCGTAATGCAGCCTCCTGTGTTAGAAGGAGGAGAACATATATGTGTACAGCAGGGCGCAGGCATGGCAGTGACAAAATCCGATGAAAGGCATGAATATGCAGCCTGTGAGTTTTTGAAGTGGTTTACCAGAAAGGAAAATAATCTTCGTTTTGTATGTGAATCTGCTTATCTTCCAGTACGTAAAGATTCCAATTCGGTAGAGGCGCTGGATGAGATAATAAAGGATAAAGATCTGAAGGTAAATGATAAGGCATATCAGTGTCTGGACAGCATATTAAGCTCTTATGACCTGACTAGTTTTTACACACCAAAGTGTTTTGAAAATGAGTATGCGGCCAGAAAAATATTGGATTATGATCTTTCTGATAAGGCAGCAGAGGATAAGGCAAAAGTAGATGAAATGGCAGCTGGAGGTATGTCCAGGGCAGAGGCAGAAGCCCGGTTCACTACAGATGAAGCGTTTGAACAGTGGTATGAGCAGTGGAATACAAAGCTGGAGAATGCAGCTTTTCAGAATAATTAATGAGATCAGTTACAGGGCCAAGAGCAGGAGGTAAGAAGCAGATGAAAGTTCAGAAACGGAAACTGATGCGCATATTGCTTGTCCCCCTGCTTTTAGTTGTTTTATTTCAGGGAATCATGCCGTTTTTTATGCTTATGGCCAGTGGAGTAAAAGATACCATGGAAAGTAATGCGGTGAACCTTGACAGTTATCTGTTGAAAAACCGGGAAGTGATGCTGGAAAATGCAATGGTGGAGCAATGGAGCGGCATTCGTAAAGAAAGTACCTACTTAAATCAGGAAATGTCAGAATTTCTCCGGGAAAATGCTGTGGATATAAAGGCTTTTTCTGCAAGGAGAGATCTGCAGAAAAACTATGCACAGAGGGTATTTCCAAGACTGTTAGAATTTCTTCACCGGGATTCTGCCAGTGGTGTTTTTCTTATTGTAGCCAATGATACTCCCCTTAAGAAGGCGGGAGATTATGACGGATTTTTTATACGGGATTCAGATCCTGTGGCAAAAACAGAGACAAATTCGGACCTGCTTTTTGAACGGGGGGATAAAGAACTGGCCCGTGGAAGTGGGATCGCTTTTGACAGCTCCTGGTTTCCGGTTTTTAATTTTAAAGGACAGGGGAACAGGGCCAGCGATGATTTCTTTTATGAGCCATATACAGCTGCGATGACTCATCCGGAAGTGGATATGAACAGTCTGGGCTACTGGTCTGTGCCCTTTATCCTGGAAGATCATGTGATGGATAATCATAAAATGATCACCTATTCTTTTCCGCTGGTCTTTAATGGCATTGTTTATGGTGTTATGGGAACAGAAGTTTCCATCAGTTATCTGTGCAATACCTATTTCAGGATACAGGATCTGAACCGCGAACAGACTGCCGGTTATACAATTTCCATTGACAATGGGGATGAAACCTACAAAAGCATAGCTGGAAAAGGTGTCTTATATGATGCAGTAAAAATGGAGAAAGATGTTTTTTCATTAGAACACACCAGTCATGAAAAACTGTTTAAAGTAAAGGATTCAAAAATAGGAGATCAGGATATTTATGCAGTTATGTCAAAAATAAGCCTGTATGCAAATAATGTTCCCTATAAAAATACCAACTGGGTCCTTTGCAGCTTTGTGCCGAAAGATACGATCTTCAGCCTTGCAAATAAACTGTATACCATTATACTGACTACCATCTTTTTCTGCGCCCTTATGGGAATGGGCTGATGTTTATTGTGGTCCGTTATGTCACAGGACCGGTATACCGGCTAATGGACAGTGTCCGGGGTGGAATTGAAGGTTTAAAAGATTTTGTTCCTTCTGATATACAGGAAATAGATGAGCTTCATGAGGTAGTGAAGAATCTGACGGAAAATGAGATCCGGACAGAGACTCAGCTGAAAGAAGAAAAGGAACGTTACCGCGTGGCCGTGGAAAGCTCCAATGATCTGTTTTTTACTTACAGGGATAATGAGCATACATTGGAGATTGTAAACAGCAAAAGCCATGATGGGGTCTGGGATATTAAAAAGATACAGGAAGATCTGATCGCACCTGATTTTTCCAGGGAAGACCAGAGAAAGCTGTCAGCCATGATAAACAGCCGGGACAGTAAGATTTATGCCCAGATCTGCCGGAAGATAACGGGAAAAGAGGATGGCTGCTGGCTGGAAGTAAGAGGCAAGATTATCATGGATGCCAGAGAAAAGGATCGCCGGATCGTAGGCTATGTCCGTGATATCCATGAGACGAAAATGAGGGAATTAGAGCAGGAAAGAAAACAGCAGATGGATCCGGTCACCTCTTTCTACCGTTTAAAACCTGGCATGGAGGAAATAAGGCATGTACGCAGAAGGTTTCCGGAAGGAATGCTGGTCCTTGTGGATATCTGCCGTTTTACAATGATCAGCCGTGATTTTGGTCTTGCATTTGGCGATGTACTTCTGGAGCAGTTTTCTAAAATGTTTTTACAGGTCTGTGAAGAAGGGGCTGCCAGCACACCGGTGATGATCAGAGCAGGTTCTGATGAACTGCTGGCCTGGATACCGGGAGAAAAGGAGGCATCCTGCAGGCAAAAATTGTGGAAATTAAAAGAAAGGTTCCAGGGACTGGTACGTCAAAGCCTCTTAAAACTGGAGTTTAAAGCCGGATTTGCCTGGGGCGGGGAAGAAAATAATACAGACACTCTGCTCCATCAGGTTTGTGTGGCTGTTTTGGAGGCAGAAAAGAAGGATGCAGAAACTCTTTTCTGGAGTGAAGTAGAGGATACAGAGGCAGCACCGAAGCAATTTGGAAAGATCGTATCTATGGAGTATATCGAGGAGACCAGTTTTGTGTCCCTGGCACTGAATATTTTAGACCGCTGCAGCCAGATCGAAGCAGGACTGGATCTTATTTCCTGCCGGTTAAATGAATGGTTTGGACTGGAAAATCTGATGATCACAGGTTTAAATCCAGAGTTCCTTTCCAGTGAATTGTCTTATCAGTGGAAAGATGCAGCCGGGGCAGAAGAAAGACCGGGTATGGTCCATTGCAGTGAAAAAGTGTTTAAACAGTTAAATCAGGATACCCAGGAAAAGGCTATGCAGCCTGTAAAAGAGGTTCTTGCAGTATTGCCTTTATTTAAGGAGAATAATAAGGAAAATAATACTGAAAAAACGGGAATTGCAGTTTTAATGAATGATAACAGCCAGTATTCTGGTACGATCTTCTTTATGGGTGTAGATGAAGAAATCTTAAACAGGGAAGAGGACAGAAAACTTTTCCGGGAGATCGGCATCATTATCCAGAACCGTATTAACAGAAACCGTCATGACCAGTCAGCACAGGCCAAGTCAGATTTTCTGGCCCACATGTCCCATGAGATACGTACACCTATGAATGGTATCATTGGTATGACGGATATTGCATTAAAGGATGGCCAGTCAGAAGAAGTGCGCTTTGACTGTTTAAAGAAGGTAAAAAGTTCTTCTAATTATCTGCTGGGCATTTTAAATGATGTCCTTGATATGTCAAAGATCGAAAGTGGAAAAATGAAGCTGGTAATGGATGACTTCCAGTTAGATAAGATGATAAATGGCCTTTATACACTGTTAGAAGCTAAGTTTGAGGAAAAATCCCAGCATTATCATCTAAATATGCAGTTAAAGCATACCTGGTTTTATGGAGATGCCATGCGCATCAGCCAGGTCCTTGTAAATCTGTTGGGAAATGCAGTTAAATATTCCGGTAATGATACAGATATTTCCTTGACAGTAACAGAAAAGGAAGGGGAAAATGACCTGTCCCAGCTATATTTTGCAGTAAAGGATCATGGTATTGGTGTAAATGAAGAAGACCGCCAGAGGATCTTTGGCAGTTTTGAACAGGTAGAGCATTTTGGTACAGGACAGCAGGGAACAGGTCTTGGGCTTGCCATCAGTAACCGCCTGGTACATATGATGGGTGGAAGTATTTTACTGGATAGCCAGGTAGACGTGGGCAGTACCTTTAGTTTCCGGATCCAGTTAAGGCCGGTAAAGGAACATAAGATCCAGGAGAAAGCTCCCCAGAACAAGAAAGACTTTTCAGGTATCCGCGTTCTGGTAACAGAGGATAATCCCCTGAACATGGAAATCCTCCAGTATATACTGGAGGACATGGGGATGAAGGTGGATAATGCTTATGATGGAAAAGAAGCAGTGGATAAGTTTGAAGCTTCAAAGACAGGATATTATGACCTGATCATCATGGACATCATGATGCCTGTTATGGGCGGCTTAGAAGCAGCCCATGCTATCCGTACCATGGAGCGGGCAGACAGTAATAAGGTACCTATTGTTGCCATCAGTGCCAATGCTTTTGATGAAGATATCCATCGTTCTCTTGCCAGCGGTATGAATGCGCATCTTTCTAAGCCGGTGGAAATAGATAAGCTGCGGGAAACCCTGGGAAAATTATTAAAATAAAGTACACTGTTAAGGCAGCAGAAAGAAGTGGGTAAAAGCAGTAAAAAGAATACAGCATAAGGCACCAAAAAATGCTGGCAGAATGGCAGAAACAAGGGTCCACCGGGCACTTTTAGTTTCTTTATAAATAGTAATAAGGGTGGTGGAGCATGGCCAGTGCATCAGGGAGAAGAGCATGACGCACACTGCGGTGGTCCAGGTCCAGCCGTTTGCTGTAAGGATCTGCTTTAGCTGGAGTGTGGAAGCGTATCCCGTCAGATTCCCCTGGGCTGTATAGGCCATAAGGATAATGGGAAGGACGATCTCGTTGGCGGGAAGTCCAAGGATAAAAGCTGTAAGGATAACGCCGTCCATACCCAGCAGGCGGCCAAGGGGATCTAAAATAAGGCTGATCCGGGAAAGTAGGCTGATCCCGCCTGGGGACACATTTGCTAAAAGCCACAGGATAAGACCAGCAGGAGCGGCTACGGCAGCAGCTCTTCCAAGGACAAACAAAGTACGGTCTGTAACAGAGCGCAGGATCACCTTTCCTATCTGGGGACGTCTGTAAGGAGGCATTTCCAGTGTAAAGGATGAGGAAACGCCTCTTAATACAGTGGCAGACAACAGGTAAGAAGAGAGAAAGGTCATGGCGATCCCTAAAAGGATGAACAGGGTAAGTATCAGTGCACTGACAGCATAAGAGGCTGCATTTTGCTGGCTGCTGCATAAAAACAGCAGGATCAAAGTGATAAAAAGAGGGAGACGTCCATTACAGGGCATAAAATTATTGGTAAGAATAGCAATAAGCCGTTCGCGGGGAGAATCAATGATACGGCAGCCTGTAATGCCTGCAGCATTGCAGCCAAAGCCCATAGCCATAGTAAGAGCCTGTTTTCCACAGGCTTTACAGCACTGGAAAGGCCGATCCAGGTTATAGGCGATGCGGGGCAGATAGCCGGAGTCTTCCAATAATGTAAAAAGAGGAAAGAATACGGCCATAGGCGGCAGCATAACAGAGACCACCCATGCAAGGACCTGGTAAATTCCATAAATAAAGGCTTCCCGTAAAAGAACCGGGACATGGAGAAACAGTAAAACCTGTTCCAGAACATGCTGGAAGGAAAACAGCAGATCAGAAAGCAGGGCAGATAACTGATTGGCACCTGCTAAAGTGATCCAGAAGATCAGGGCTAAAAGCCCGGCCATAGCCGGATAGGCAGCCAGACGTCCTGTAAGGATACGATCCAGTTTCCTGTCTGTTTCATTATAATTCCGGTCCGGCAGGCGGACACAGGCAGAGGCGATGGATCCGGCACTGTTTACCAGACCAGATACTATGCGGTCTTTTATAATATCTTTGAAAATGCCTTTCTGGTTCAGATAGGAGCAGGCAGTTTGCAGGCTTTTTACAACTGCAGGATCCTGAGCCGGGTCATAGCCGCAGCTGGCAGTAAAAGAGCGCAGAAAAGAGGCATCATCTTCTAACAGACGCAGTGTAAGAAAGCGGGAGGTCATATAAAATGGCAGTATGTGGGCGCCCATCCAGTTTTCTACAGCAGGTTCTAGCATGGAAACAGCTGTTTCCAGTTCTTTACAGTAGGTGACCTGGTAATGTGAAAGAACAGGACTGTCAGTGAGATCATCTAACTCCTTTAAAAGAGGGATCAATGTGCATTTTTTTCTGGCAGAGGTACCGGCTACAGGGATACACAGCAGATCTGATAACTGGTCTAAGTCTATTTGTATCCCTTTCTTTTCTGCTTCATCTAAAAGATTCACACATACCAGTACACGATCCGTGGCTTCCAGGATCTGCAGTACCAGGTTCAGGTTCCGCTCCAGACATGTGGCATCACAGACGATGACAACTGCCTGATGGGCTCCAAAACAGATAAAATCCCTGGCAACTGTTTCTTCAGCAGAGCGGGAAGAAAGAGAGTAGGTGCCGGGAATATCTACCAAAATATAATCTTTATTGGAGTTATGGCAAATTCCCCAGGCATTGGCAGTGGTTTTGCCGATCCAGTTGCCTACATGTTGTTTTTTTCCTATGGTAAGATTATTAAATAAAGTGCTTTTTCCTACATTAGGATTTCCTGCAAGGGCGATGACCGGGCGTTCAGATGTATTTTCAGGAATAGAAGACTTGTTTTTATGAAATTTCATAGATTCTCCTTTCCTGTTATCAGAATATTTTTGCTGTCTGTTTTCCGGATAGCGATCACAGCACCCCGTATGGCATAGGCAGCCGGGTCTCCTAAGGGGCTTACACCTACACATTCTACCAGTGTATTTTCAGTAAGGCCTATGTCAAGAAAGCGGCGGCGTATGCTTCCGCAGGAGGTAAGGCAGCAGACGCGGGCCTTTTCGCCGGGCTTAATATCATTCAGACAAAGAGGGGGATTCATGAAAATGTTACCTGCCTGGAAAAGTCTTTGTGGATATTATATGATACCAAGGGGAAAAAGGTTAAAATAACTGGAAAATGAAGTCAAAATAGGTTATACTATTAACAAACTAAGCGTGTAGAAAAAACTATGCGACTATACAACAGGAGAAGGCAGAAAGTTATGGAAGAAAATTATGTAGAATGGCTGGTAAAACGGAAAGATCCCGTTTATGCCTGGCCTGTAAAAGTATTGATGATCGTACTGTGTGCATTATCTGCATTTGCAGCCCTTCAGGTCATGTTCGGAGTATTGATCCTTGTGGCAGCAGGTGCTGCGACGTATTTTGTTTTTTTAAACCTCAGTGTAGAATATGAATACCTGTTTGCAGACGGTGGCTTCAGTGTAGACCGCATCCTTGGAAAGGCCAGAAGAAAAAAAGCTTTTGACTGCGAAAAAGAAGAAGTACAGGTGATCGTACCGGCAGATTCCTATGTATTAAAAGATTATGAAAAACAGGGAATGAAAGTTATAAACTGCACCAGCGGACAGGCCGGCGCAAAAGTTTACGCACTGATCAGCCAGAAGGGCTCTGTGACAACAAAAGTCTTATTTGAGCCTGGTGAGAAAATGGAAGGGGCTATGCGCAGAGTATTTCCGCGCAAGTTTATGAGGCAGTAAAGATTTTTTGTGAGTTCCGAGGCTGCGAAAAGTCCCTAGAACTGATAAGTTTTCCTCATGAAAAATCATAAGCAATTTCAATGAATATTTTACGGCAAATGGGTTTGACAATCCATATAAAATTTGCTAGTATTAGTTACTAATAAGAAGGCCAAAACGCCAGTGTCTGATAAAACCGATGTTTTTTAGCGCTGGCGTTATATTGAACCTTCAGATAAAAATTGATGAAGAAAGAGAGGAAAAAACGAATGGGTACAATTATCGGTGAAGGCATTACCTTTGATGATGTGCTTCTGGTTCCATCTTATTCAGAAGTGATCCCAAATCAGGTAAACTTAAGCACAAACCTGACAAAGAAGATCCGTCTGAACATCCCGTTAATGAGTGCAGGTATGGATACAGTTACAGAGCATCGTATGGCGATTGCCATGGCTCGTCAGGGAGGAATCGGCATTATTCATAAGAATATGTCAATTGAGGCACAGGCTGAGGAGGTAGATCGTGTAAAACGTTCTGAGAACGGTGTTATCACTGATCCATTCTATCTTTCCCCAGAGCATACATTAAAGGATGCCAATGACCTGATGGCAAAATTCCGTATTTCCGGTGTGCCGATCACAGAAGGCAAGAAATTAGTTGGTATCATCACCAACCGTGACTTGAAATTCGAGGAAGATTTCAGCCGTCCGATCAGAGAATGCATGACCTCCAAGAATCTGGTCACAGCAAAGGAAGGTGTTACTTTAAAGGAAGCAAAAGCGATCCTTGCAAAGGCAAGAGTAGAGAAGCTGCCTATCGTTGATGATGATTTTAACCTGAAGGGACTTATCACCATTAAGGATATTGAAAAGCAGATCAAATATCCTCTGTCTGCAAAAGATGCCCAGGGACGTCTGTTATGTGGTGCAGCTATCGGTATCACAGCCAATGTTTTAGATCGTGTAGAAGCACTGGTGAAGGCAAAGGTGGACGTTGTTGTTTTAGACTCTGCCCATGGTCATTCTGCAAATGTTATCCGCTGCGTAAAGATGATCAAAGAAGCATTTCCGGAGGTTCAGGTCATTGCAGGTAATGTGGCAACTGGTGATGCCACCAGAGCTCTGATCGAAGCTGGTGCTGATTGTGTTAAGGTTGGTATCGGACCTGGTTCTATCTGTACGACCCGTGTGGTTGCAGGTATCGGCGTTCCTCAGATCACCGCTGTTATGGACTGCTATGCAGTTGCAAAAGAATACGGTATCCCGATCATTGCTGATGGCGGTATCAAATATTCCGGTGATATTACAAAGGCGATCGCAGCAGGCGGAAGCGTTTGTATGATGGGAAGCATGCTTGCAGGCTGCGACGAGAGTCCAGGTGCTTTCGAGCTGTATCAGGGACGTAAGTACAAAGTATATCGCGGTATGGGCTCTATTGCAGCTATGGAAAACGGAAGCAAGGACCGTTACTTCCAGACTGATGCAAAGAAGCTGGTTCCAGAAGGCGTAGAAGGCCGTGTAGCTTATAAGGGTATGGTAGAGGATACTGTATTCCAGCTGTTAGGCGGTTTACGTTCCGGTATGGGATACTGTGGCGCAATGGACATCCCGACTCTTCAGGAGACAGGAAGATTTGTCAAGATTTCTGCAGCATCCTTAAAAGAAAGCCATCCTCATGATATCCATATCACAAAGGAAGCTCCGAACTATTCAATTGAAGAATAATTTTTTACAGGCTATTTACGAAGATTCATGGGTCGCCGCATTTGCGGCGGCCTTTTTGTGCCAATGCTGCATATTTGCGTACTAAGGAAGAAAGCAGGGATATAAATTGGGAGAACGTTCAAAACTTACAACGCTGTGTTATATTGAAAAAGGTGACAGTTATCTGATGCTTCACAGAGTCAGCAAAAAACATGATGTAAATAAAGACAAGTGGATCGGCATCGGAGGTCATTTTGAAGAAAATGAAAGTCCAGAAGAATGTCTGCTCCGGGAAGCAAAAGAAGAGACCGGGCTTACACTTACATCCTGGAAATTCAGGGGGATCGTTACTTTTATTTCCGAAGGCTGGAATACGGAGTATATGTGTTTATATACAGCTGATGGATATGAGGGAGAAATCATTCCCTGCAATGAAGGGGTACTGGAATGGATCAGAAAAGAAGACCTGTTAAAGCTGAACCTGTGGGAAGGAGACAAGATCTTTTTAAAACTGCTTCAGGAAAACGCACCCTTCTTTTCCCTGAAACTGGCTTATAAGGGGGATGTTTTAACAGAGGCAGTGTTGGATGGAAAAAAATTAAAGAAATCGTAACAAAATAGGTTATTTTTTGTAACTTTGGTATATGGTATAATGGGTCCGAAAGAAAAACAAGCGACACCGAAGGTGGCATTTGTTTTTCTTGGACCATTAACGAAGATCCCGCCTGCGAAAGCAGGCAGTAGAGCACGTAAGTGCGGGGATCTGAGTCTAAGATATAATGAGTCCAGAGAAAAATAAGTTACAGCTGCCTGAACAGACATTTGTTTTTACAAGCCATTGACGAACAAAACCACTGGCACAGCAGGCAGCAGAGCATGTTAGAGCGTGTTCGCGAGTATAATCTGCTTCTAATACCACAGAGAGGATCTTTATTTCCAATGAAAAAAAATAAAATATATACATTTCTGGCAGTATGTACGGCTGCCATTCTCACATTGTCTGTACCTGCATGGGCCAGTCAGGTGACTATTACACCATTAGATAAAGGAACATCCATATCACAGAGCCAGGTTCAGGAGACACAACCAACTAAGGCATCAGGCGCCCAGAATACATCTGGTGAAAATACACCATCCCAGAAGGGTGATGTTTCTTCTATTACGAAACCCACTATTGCATCCCAGGGTGCAGTTTTGTTAAATGCTGCAGACGGAAGTGTATTATTTTCACAAAACGGCGAAACACAGTATTATCCAGCCAGCATTACCAAGCTGATGACAGCTCTTTTAGTAGCTGAAAACTGCAATCTGGATGATACAGTCACATTTTCATCAACAGCTACCACTAACCTTGAATCGGGTGCAGTTTCTATTGGCATGACGGAGGGAGATACCTTATCAGTACGCCAGTGTCTGTATGCGCTGTTATTAAAATCAGCAAACGAAGTGGGAAATGCCCTTGCAGAGCATGTGGCTGGCAGCAATGCCGCTTTTGCAGAGAAGATGAATGCCAAAGCAGCTTCTTTAGGCTGCACTAATACTCATTTTGCCAATCCACATGGTTTAAACGACCCGAACCATTATACTACACCTCATGATATGGCACTGATCGCAAGAGCTGCTTTTGCAAATGATATAGTAAAAACAGTGGCTTCCACCAGAACCTATATACTTCCGGCTACTAAAAAAAATCCGTCAGGTCTTACTGTGACTATGGGACATAAAATGTTAAATCCGAACGATTCCAGATATTATCAGGGAATTATAGGCGGAAAGACTGGATATACATCAAAAGCCGGAAATACACTGGTAACAGCAGCAGAGCGAAACGGTGTCCGTCTGATCGCAGTTGTAATGAAGAGCCAGTCTACCCATTATACGGATACGAAGGCATTACTGGACTATGGCTTTAAACTGGCAGAGGCAGGTGCCCTGACAGGACAGAATACAAGCCAGAATACATCCCAGGCTCCAACACCTGGAAATAGCACAAATAACACAAACAGTGCGAATAATGCAAACAACACAAACAATACGAATAATACAAATAACACAAATAATTCGTCTAGTCAGGAAACAAAAGCCTCTGCCCCCACACAGCCGGAATCTGCAGATACCAATACCGGCGGTCCGGGCGCTGTAAAAGAGCGTGGCTGGGTAAAAGATAATAACGGCTGGTATTATGTAAAAGGTAATGGCATAAAAGCAGTGGGAGAATGGATCACAGATAATGGAGAGACCTACTGGATCCAGTCAGATCATTACATGGCAAAGGGCTGGAAAGAATTAGATGGAAAATGGTATTATTTCTGTTCTACAGGAAGTCTGGCAAAGAATGTTTGGAAGGCAGGGGCAAATGGAATCTGGTATTATCTGGGCCAGGACGGCGTCATGCTTACAAATACGACCACCCCGGATGGCTATAAAGTAGGGGCAGACGGAGCCTGGATCAGATAATACAGTTTATTTGTAGAAGTGCTCTACAAATTTTAAAAACTGCTTTACATAGGGTTTTAAGATCCTGTTTTTGTTGTATACGATATAAAAAGTGCGGACCTGCGCAGCATTCTCTAAAGGAAAAGTGAGAAGCTGGTGGGTCCTTTCCATATCTTTTACGCTGCGGGCAGAAAGAATGGAAATGCCAAGACCGGAAGCAATGGATTTTTTAATAGATTCCAGGTCATTCATCCGGGCAACAATATTTAACTCAGAAAGGGAAATCTGGTGCCGTTCTAAAAATAAGTCGATCTCCTTACGGGTGCCGGAACCATTGGCACGAAGGATAAAGGGATGGGAGAGAAAATGCTGCAGGGTAACTGGTTCATCCTTTTTTAAGGTGTCAGCCAGCTCCAGATATTCAGGTGTTACCGGAGCTGCCAGGACCAGAGAGTCAGTACAGAAAGGGGAAAAACAGCAGTTCTCAGCATCGGTCACAGAGCCTGTAAGACCAAAGTCCACAGATCCCTGGATCACCTTTTCAATAGCGTCTGCGCTGTCTGACTGCCAGATATGAAAATGGATATCCGGCTGTATTTTGGAAAACTCCGATAACAGTTCCGGCAGAAGGTAGGATGAGGGAATGGTGGATGCACTGACGTCGATCAGTTTCCATTTATTTCCCGCAAATTCATCTATGATCTGATCCCGCATATTTAACATATGAACAGCACATTCATAGAGCTGCATTCCACGGTCCGTCACCTTCATCTGTTTGGTGGTACGGATCAGAAGTCGGGAATTCAGCTCTTTTTCTAATGCCTGTATATGGGAACTTATAGTTGGCTGGGTCAGGTAGAGGTGTTTGGCTGCCTCTGAAAAGCTTTTATAATCTACAACGGCTACGAAAGCCTCTAATTGTTTGAATTCCATATTTGAAGTCTCCTTGAAGAACCTTATATGATGATACCAGGGTCAAAAGGTCTAAAATCCGATGAGGGCTTGCTTGCAACATCATTATATAGATAAAATCTATAAATGTACATAAAAACAGCTGATATATGATTAGATATTGAGAAAAATTAATGTTAAAATGGAAAAGAAAGAAGTTGTTAAGGAAAATGTGAGGTGAAGACATGTATCAGGTTGGGATCGATATTGGTTCCAGTGCGGCAAAGACAGTGGTGCTGCGGGATGGAGAAGTATGGAAGACCATGGAAATGGCAACGGGATTTTCCAGCAGAAAGACAGCAGAAGAGATTTATCACTGGCTGGAAAAAGAACAGGTAACGCATGAAAAGAGCCGGTATGGGGCAACGGGATACGGAAGAGTATCCGTACATTATGCTGATAAAGTGATAACAGAGATCACCTGCCACGGAAAAGGAGCCTGGAAGCTGTTTGGAAAGGATGGGGTGGTCATCGACATCGGAGGTCAGGATACCAAGGGGATAGTATTAAAAAACGGTCGTGTTATGAAATTCGTTATGAATGATAAATGCTCTGCAGGAACCGGAAAATTCCTGGAGGTCATGACCAACCGCCTGGGACTGACCCAGAAAGAACTGTCACAACTTGCATCTAAAGGAGATGGTGTGACCATCAGTTCCATGTGTACAGTGTTTGCGGAATCAGAGGTGATCAGCCTGATCGGAAAAGGAACTTCCAGGGAAGATATTGCCTATGGTGTGGTGGAATCTGTTGCTGTAAAAGTGGCCCAGCTTATTTCGCAGCTGGATGGAACCAACTATTTCCTTACAGGGGGGCTTTGTGAGGATGAATATATGATCAGCCGGCTCAGCCATGCTTTAAAGGCACCGGTAGAAAGTATGCCATTAGCCAGGTATGCAGGGGCGATCGGCGCAGCGCTGTTGTCAGGAGAGTAGAAGAAAGATTATAAGAGAACATTAAAATTTCAGGAGGGATTATAATGGATCTGCCAAAGACATTTGATGAGTTTGTAGATGCGAGAAAACAGGGATTTATGAAAGCTAAGGAATTTAAAGACAATGGAGGAAAACTGGCTGGCTGCCTTTGCTCCTACACACCACAGGAGGTGCTGGATGCTGCAGGAATAGCTACAGTAGGACTTTGCGGCACCAGTAATGAGACTATACCAGATGCGGAAAAGGTCCTTCCGAAGAATCTTTGTCCTTTGATCAAAAGCACCTATGGTTTTGCTTATTCTGAAAAATGTCCCTATACCTATTTTTCGGATATTATCATCGGGGAGACTACCTGTGATGGAAAAAAGAAGATGTATGAGCTGTTAAATGAGATTAAAGAGACTTATGTTCTTCATCTTCCACAAAGTCAGGAACGGTCTTATGCAAAGGACATCTGGTATGAAGAGGTCAGATTATTAAAGGAAAAATTAGAAGAGAAATTTGACTGTACCATTACAGAAGAAAATCTGCGCAAGGCAGCCCATGTGCGCAACGAGCTGCGAAAAGCCCAGCTGGATATGTATCATCTGCAGAAGCTGGTACCTCCGGCTATGAAGGGAACAGAGATGATGATCGCTCTCCAGCAGGGAACATTCACCTTCGACGTTTATCAGCAAATTGATAATATCCGCAAACGGGTAACAGAAGCTGAGAAGGCATACAAAGAAGGAAAACGTCCGGTATCTGCTTCTGCAAAAAGAATATTACTTACCGGTTGTCCTACTGGCGGAGTGATCCAGAAAGTGGGAACTGTGATCGAAAATAACGGCGGTGTGATCGTATGTCTGGATGACTGCTCCGGCGAGCGTACCAACCGTTTGCTGGTAGATGAAAATGCACCGGATATCCTGCGTGCTATTTCTGACCGTTATCTGTCCATTAACTGCTCTGTTATGACTTCCAATAACGGACGTCTGGAAAATACAGCCCAGATGATTAGGGATTATCAGGTAGACGGAGTGGTGGAGATCGTCCTTCAGGCATGCCATACATTTAATGTAGAAGCCTTTAAAATGGGACGTATGGCAGAAGAAATGGGCATTCCATATATGAAGCTGGAAACAGATTATTCCACTGCAGACAGCGGACAGATTGAAACACGTATTGCAGCATTTATAGAGATGTTATAGAGCTGGTCATTGGTAAATGATGGCTGGTAAACAGGCGTGATCCGTTCTGACCTGTATAGGTGGACACAAAAAGGGCTCCTTGTACATATTCTATAGTAACAAAAGAAAACGAGCTTTTGTTTTTACAGAAATGGAATCAGAAAGGAGTCTGGATATGTGTTTTGATGATCTTAATGGAAGGAATGGATTTGTAAGATGTCCTGGCTGCTGCTGTGGGGGAAGACCAGGTCCTATGGGACCGCCAGGACCCCGCGGACCGCAGGGCTTTCCAGGATATCCCGGACCACAGGGTGAAACAGGAGCAGCCGGTCCTCAGGGAGCAATGGGCCCAGCAGGTCCCCAGGGCCCGGCAGGCGAAACAGGAGCAATCGGTCCTCAGGGAGCAGTAGGTCCCCAGGGTCCAAGAGGAGAGACCGGTCCCCAGGGAGCAACTGGTCCAGCAGGTCCCCAGGGCCCGGCAGGCGAGACAGGAGCAACGGGTCCTCAGGGAGCAGTAGGTCCCCAGGGTCCAAGAGGAGAGACCGGTCCCCAGGGAGCAACTGGTCCAGCAGGCCCCCAGGGCCCGGCAGGCGAAACAGGCGCAACCGGTCCTCAGGGAGCACAAGGCCCAACCGGCCCTCAGGGCCCGGCAGGGCCGGCAGGAACCGTCACACCGGCAGCTGCTGTTGCCAATGCAACTGGCACAGAAGACGTTGTGACTCAGTTTAATCTCCTTCTTAACAGCCTTCGGGAAGCAGGACTGCTTAAAACGGAATAAAGGTATATTTCAAAGACCGCCGTCCCCTGTGGTACGGTGGTTTTTGCCGGTTGTATAGCCCTTTCAGTTGAGAGAGTATTTATTTGTGTACTGAAAACCCTTTACTGTTAGTTTTTTTATAAAAAATGCAACATACTTGAAGCAAAAGAAAAATCGTGTTATATTACTTTCAGTGCAAAAACAGGTCATTTGACGGCCTGTGTGACCATTTCAAAAGCAGAAAGGTGTTATACAAACATGGAAATAAACGTAGCGAAACTGAATGAACTTCCTGAGGGAAGTTATCAGTTGATCGATATGAGAAGTGACCGGGATTTTGAATATGGAACCATTCCCGGAGCCATTCACATTTTACAGGAAGATCTGAAAGAAAATCCACAGATCATAAAAGCCAAAAAAGTGATATTGTTCTGCAGTCATGGAACCAACAGTATAGAAGCAGCAGAAGAACTGGAAGCAGATGGATACCGCGCTTACAGTCTGGAAGGCGGATATATTGCGTGGCTGCGGGAAGAGATGCGCAGACAGGAAGCAGAAGATATTAAAAATCAGGTGGAACAGAGTATCCGGAAAAAATTCCGCAAGACCATCTGGTCTCCATTTACAAAAGCAGTGAAACAGTATGAGCTGGTAAAGGAAGGAGATAAGGTAGCTGTCTGTATTTCAGGTGGAAAAGACTCTATGCTTATGGCAAAATTATTCCAGGAATTAAAGCTTCACAATAAGTTTCCATTTGAAGTAGAATTTCTGGTCATGGACCCGGGATACAGCCCGGATAACCGTCATGTGATCGAAGAAAATGCAAGGAAACTGGGAATTCCGGTTCACATTTTTGAGTCCGACATCTTTGATGCTGTATTTACCATGGAAAAATCCCCCTGTTATCTGTGCGCCAGAATGCGCCGTGGTTACCTTTACAGCTACGCCAGGGAATTGGGATGTAATAAGATCGCTTTAGGACATCATTATGACGATGTTATTGAAACCATCCTTATGGGCATGCTCTACGGTGCCCAGGTCCAGACCATGATGCCAAAGCTTCACAGCACAAACTTTGAGGGGATGGAGCTGATCCGCCCGTTGTATCTGGTACGTGAAGATGATATCAAGTCATGGAGAGATTACAATCACCTTCATTTTATCCAGTGCGCCTGCAAATTTACCGATACCTGCACTACCTGCAATAATGAGGAAAACCGCTCCAAGCGCGTAGAAATTAAAGAACTGATCCGTGAAATGAAGAAAAAAAATCCATTTGTAGAAGGAAATATTTTCAAGAGTGTGGAAAATGTAAATCTGGACACTGTGGTCTGCTACAAAAAAGATGGAGAGCGCCACTGGTTCTTAGATGACTATGATGGGAAATAAAGAAATGGTGGAAATATCATTACCATAAATGACTGTATTAAGAGTCCCTGTTCCGAAAGAACAGGGCTTTTTTTTGCACTATTTCCTTTGTTTCTGTATATCTTATAGTATGATGTAAGTGTCAAAAGTATAAATTGCGTTTGTGCTTGCACAAATAAGCAATTTATACTTATTGACACGCCGAACACCGAAAACGAAATAAAATGGTGTGAACACGCCATTTTATGGGAGTTTGAGGTGTTCGAGGATTGCGGGAATTGCATAGCAATGGAGCAATCCGGTTACATCAGTGAGTGGCAAAATTTACTTTTGACACTCACCATAGTATTCGATACATTTCTGGAAGCAGGAGGACTTTTTATGAAAAAAAGATATATATCATTTCTTGCAGCTGTATTGGCAGGTGTACTTGCTGTTGGCTGTCTTACTGGCTGTGGGAAAATGGATGAAGCTACAGGTGGAAAAATGACAGCTGTGACACTTAATGAAGTTGCCCATTCCATTTTCTATGCCCCGCAATATGCAGCGATTGAACTTGGTTATTTTGAAGAAGAAGGCATTGACCTGACTGTGGTAAATGGTGCCGGTGCTGATAAAGTAATGACAGCGCTTATTTCCGGCGATGCCCAGATCGGTTTTATGGGGTCAGAAGCTAGTATTTACGTAAGCCAGGAAGGTGCTGCAGATCCGGCTGTGAATTTCGCCCAGTTGACCCAGCGCGCAGGTAATTTTCTGGTGGGAAGAACAAAACAGACGGATTTTAAATGGGAAGACTTGAAAGGAAAGAAAGTGCTTGGCGGAAGAGCAGGTGGCATGCCTCAGATGGTATTTGAATATATCTTAAAGAAACATGGAATCGATCCCAAAACAGATCTTACCATTGACCAGAGCATCAGTTTCGGCCTGACGGCAGCAGCCTTTACTTCAGGAGATGCAGATTATACCGTAGAATTTGAGCCCTTTGCAACTACGCTGGAAATGGAAGGCTGCGGAACTGTGGTAGCTTCTTTGGGCCGTGATTCCGGTTATGTGCCTTATACTGCTTACTGCGCAAAGAAAAGTTATATAGAAAAGAACCCGGAACTGATCCAGAAATTCACAAATGCCATCCAGAAAGGACTGGATTATGTAAATTCCCATTCTGCATGGGAGATCGCCAAGACGATTCAGCCACAGTTTAAAGATACACCGGTGGAAAAAATCGCTACGATCGTAGACCGGTATAAATCCCAGGATACATGGAAAGAAAATACGGTTTTTGAAAAAGACAGCTTTGAGCTTCTGGAAAATATTTTAGAGGAATCAGGAGAACTGAAAAAACGGGTGCCATATGAAAAACTGGTACGTACGGATTTTTCTATCAATGCTGTTAATGCAGTCCAAAAATAACTCTGATATCGAATTGCTACGTGCTTTGCATTCCCGCAATTCTAAAAACATTCGTAATCCGCTCATTTTTCTTCAAAAAATGGCTCCTTACTCATGTTTTTGGCGGGTCCATTTCCGATCTTTTGCCCCTGATATCAGGAAAACAGAATATTACAGTTTGGCCATTGCATAGTCTTGTTTCCATATCCATGAAAACAAGACTATGCAATTTATTGCAACAAAAACTGAAATCGATTGCAAAAGCACTTGACAAGACTATATAAAAAGGCGTATGATAAAGTCATCAGAGAAACAGGAGAGAAATATGACGATCTACGACATCGCAAAGCAGGCAGGTGTATCTGCCAGTACCGTTTCCAGGGTCATTAATAATAAGCCCGGGATCAACGCCCAGACGCGTAAAAGGGTACAAAAATTATTAAATGAAAATCATTATATTCCCAATGAAGCAGCCAGAGGTCTGGTGATGCAGTCTTCTAAGATCATCGGTATCCTGATCGAGGATCTGCGTATCGAGCATCATACAGAATCGGCCTATGTGATCGAACAGGAGATGACTGCTTTAGGTTATACCTGTATTACTCTGAGTACCAGGCGGAAGGATGAGAAAAAGGCGGATTACATCCGCATCCTGGAACAGCGGAGAGTAGATGGTGCCATTCTCATGGGTTCTATGTTTGAAACGGAAGCTGTGAAAAAAAGCATTGAAGAACACCTCCCGGATATTCCTGTAGCCATTGTAAACGGCTATCTGGATCTGCCAAATGTTTATGGTGTCCTTATTGATGAAGAGCGGGGAGTAAAGGACTGTGCCGAGCTGATGCTTAAGAAAGGAAAGAAGCATCTGGTAATGGCAGTGGATTCTGATACACCTTCCAACCGGAACAAGCAAAAAGGCTATATAAGAGCCATGACAGAGCAGGGAATCGCTAAGAAAGATATCCTCTTATATACGGCGGTAAACAAAGAATTTACCAATCCCCGTGATGTGAGGGCTGCAGGTGCAAAGCTTACAGAACATATCCTTACAGAAAGACCTGAAACAGACGGAATCATCTATACCACAGACCTGTTGGCAATAGGCGGTCTGGAAGCAGCAAAAAAAATGGGAAAACGTATTCCGGAAGAGCTTGCGATCATGGGCGTGGATAATACTATGTACGGTGAGATCGTTACACCAAAGCTTAGCAGTCTGGATAACAAGCTGGTGGAAGTCAGCCAGAATGCTTCAAGGGCTATCCTGGATGCCCTTGATAAAAAAGAAGTGTCCCATAAAGTGATGCTTCTGACAGATATTAAAGAAAGAGAGACCACATAACATTTGCCGGAAAGATTTCTTCATCGGAAAGTTTCTTTGCAGATGTGTGGATGGAAAGAGAAAAGGTTCTTTCAATAGAACCATTTTCTTTTAACATCATTGAAATCGATTGCAAAAAAAGCAATTAAAAAAGTATAAAAGATGAAAGATAAAGGAGAAAGTGATCATGAAAAGAGTTCCTTATGAAGTAATGGTAAATGAGTTTGAGAGAGTATTAACCAAGTACGGTTTTGAGCCAAAGGATGCAAAGGCTTCCGCAGAGCTGTTTGCACAGAATTCTATGGCTGGTGTATATTCTCATGGATTAAACCGTTTCCCAAGAGTTGTTGATTATTTAAAGAAAGGCGAGATCGATCCAAAGGTAAAGGCTGAAAAGATCATGGGATTTGGTGCTTTTGAGCGTTGGGACGGACATCGTGGTTTCGGGCCTTTAAATGCAAAACTGGCAATGGACCGTGCAGTAGAGCTGGCAAAGGAATTTGGTATGGGTATCGTTGCACTGGGAAATAACAATCACTGGATGCGCGGCGGCAGCTATGGATGGCAGGCAGCAGACCAGGGCTGTATCGGTATCTGCTGGTCCAATACCTGTCCAAACATGCCTGCATGGGGTGGTATGGATCGTAAGATCGGTAATAATCCACTGATCTTTGCAGTACCAAGAAGTAATGGAGAGCATGTAGTCATTGACTGTGCCGTATCCCAGTTCTCTTATGGAAAGTTGGAAGACTGCCGTTTAAAGGGACAGCAGCTGCCGGTACCTGGCGGATATGATACCAATGGCAATCTGACCACAGATCCTGGGGAAATCGAAAAGACCTGGCGTGTACTTCCAATGGGTTACTGGAAAGGCAGCGGTATTTCAATTGCTCTTGACCTGATCGCAACTGTACTTTCTAACGGAAATTCTGTACAGAAGATCGGCACCTTCGGCGATGAAGTAGGTCTGACCCAGATCATGATCGCTATCGATCCGTCAAAGGGCAACAGCGTAGAATTGACTGATGAGATCGTAAATAATATCGTAGCAGATGTAAAGAGCTCCATTCCTGTAAAAGAAGGCGGAGAAGTTTATTATCCAGGCGAACTGGAACTGTTAAACATCAAGCAGAACAAAGAAGAAGGTATTCCGGTCATCGAAGAAAAGTGGGAAGAAGTACTGGGAATGTAAGCTTCTGTCTGCACTAGTACATCGTTTCGTAAATAACTGTACGAATCACGTAGGATGCGGATTTGAGTGTGCAGGTCTAAAAACGCAGGCGTAGCGGGCTACGCTGAGGCTTTTAGGCCTGTGCAATCAGATTCGCAGACAAGTGAGTGGTATAGTTATTTTGAAAACGATGTACTAGCAGCCAGAGGAGTGCGTGAAAACTGAATTTGTCTGGAAAGTCCAAAATAAAAACAAGTGGTGCAAGGCAGTGAAAAATGCTTTGCACTGCTTGTTTTTTTATTTTGCCATGCGTCTGCATAGTATACACCTGTATAGTAAGAAAAAATTTATATCTTTTCCTATAGAACTATGATACACTTAAAACTACACTCCCGTTACAATGCGGGGAAAAACGAAAGGGAGAACAGACCGATGCTTTGTGCCAGAGGGATCTGCATGTCTTACGGCAGACAGAAGATACTGGAAAATGTGGATATTGACCTTTCACCAGGAGAATGTGTGGGGATCGTTGGGGCAAATGGCTGTGGAAAGACTACGTTATTGTCCATTCTTGCAGGAGCAAGAAAAGGGAAAAAAGGAAGCATCCTTGTAGACGGAAAGCCATTTTTTAAGGATCATCCTGTTGCCTATGTACCCCAGGAAAATCCACTGGTGGAAGAACTGTCTGTAAGGGATAATCTCCTTTTATGGTATAAGGGAGACAGGAAAAAGATGGAAAAAGACCTGGCAGATGGTCCGGCTGCCATTTTAGGCATTTCACAGATGTTAAAAAAGACAGCAGGGCAGTTATCAGGAGGTATGAAAAAAAGGCTGAGTATTGCCTGTTCCCTGGCTTTAGGAAGCAGATACCTGATCATGGATGAACCGGGAGCTGCGCTGGATCTGGAATGTAAGGAGATGATCCGCCGGTATTTAAAAGATTATGTAAGAGAAGGCGGAGCCGTACTATTAACATCTCATGAGATGGAAGAACTGGCAGTGTGCAGCAAATTATATGTATTAAGCCAAAGCAATTTAAAAGAAGTACCTTTAGGCCTGACGGCAGAGGAACTGATAAAAACCTTTCGCAATCAGCAGTAGAGTAAAATGTCCGCAGTGCGTCCGCCTCTGAAATTTGGGTGTAACTGGCGGAAAATCGACCGCAAAGACAAGTACAGGAAAGACTCTGGGAGTACATCAGGTACAAAAGATTCCGGGAGAATATTGAAAACAATGTGAGGAGAAAGTAAGCGTATGAAAAAAACACAAAAGATCATATTAGCAGGAGCAGCAGTGGCAGCGGTAGCTGTAGGAGGTGCATTTTATGTAAAATCCACAGCTAAAGATCCAAAAGATGTGGTCATTGACGCTTTTAAGTCTGTTTATGCAGAAGGGCAGACCAACCCACAGGAAGAATTGTTTGGGGTAAAAGAGCTTTTGGAAAACACCAGCAAAAATGGGGAATATGGCCTGACACTGAAATTAGACAGCTGTTCTGATGAAACCATTAATGCATATGCAGGAAGCGGACTGCGGATCGCAGGAAAAACAGATATTGAAAATCTGCATTCCAGCATTAATCTGGCAGCTATTTACAATGGGATGGATCTTGCAAATGTAAATGGCTATTATGGGGATAAAAAGGTTATGGTGTCCATGCCGGAGATATCCAGTTATGTGTTTACAGCGGATCTGAATAAGGATCTGGGCCAGCAGCTTACAGATTCACCGTTCTTTGGCCCTATGTTAGAGGAGCGCGGCATAGACGTTGCTGCACTGGATGATTACATAAAAGAGCTCATAGCCCAGGCAGAACAAAACAGCAGTGAAGATAAAGGAGCAGGCGCTTTTGATGTAAAAGCCTTATGGGACCGCTATAAAGAAGGCTGTGAAGCACAGGATAATTTCAAAGCAGCCATGACAGTAGAAAAAGCAGAAAAGGGCACTTATACAGTTGATGGGAAAAATGAGACCTGCAAGGGCTATACAGTTAATATCAGTAAAGATTCCATGGTAGACTTTTTACGTACATCTGCGGATTTCTTCCTTCAGGATGAAGAACTTAAAAGTGCCTTTTTAAAACAGCTGGAGACAACTGTAAAATTGAGCCAACTTCTTGGAAATGATATAGAAAGCGATATCCCGTCTGTAAAGGAGCTTCAGGAACAGACATATGAAGAAACAAAGGAAAATGTGGAAACCATGATCCAGTATGTGGATAAAGCACTTACAGATGTGCAGATGACTGTATATGTAGATAAAAGCGGCCGTTTAGCAGCCATGGATGCAGTGACCTTTGTGAATACAGAAAGCTTTGCAGGGGATGAAGGTGTAAAACAGGTGAAGATCGACTTCCACGCAGAAGTAAAAGGCGGCGCTTACAGACTGCAGAATTTTGTGACTACCATCGGCCTTACTGCAAATGAGGACAATGTGACCATCCGGGCTGACCGTGTGGGAACTTACGATGGAAAGAATTTAGAAGATTCCCTGACCTTTTCTGTATTTGAAGAAGGTATTATCGATCTGAACGGCGAAATTTCCAGCACCTATGAAAGTGAAACGGGAAAAGAAAATAACCGCATTACTATCAGTGACGGAGAAGACAATTTATTTACCATGAACGTGGATAGTACAGTGGATGAGCTGGAAAAAGGAAAATCTCTTCATGGAACCATTGACAGTGCAGAATTTACTTCCTTAAATGGCCAGTACAGTGTTGTATTCTCCGGCGAAGGTTATTTACGTCCATTAGAGGGAGATATAGAGCCGTTAGAGGGAGAGACTTTTGATATATTTGCAGCCAGTGAAGAAGAGTGGAATGCAGTTGCCATGGAAATGGCATTTGGCGTATTTGGCCTTGCAGCACAGATCAGCCAGTAAAGAACTGGAATGCTGATGACAGCGGATATTACAGTTATGACACAGGAAAAGAGGATGTAAAAGGATGAAAGCTTTCTGGTCATATTTGAAAATGGAATTAAAAAGAGCTGTAAAACGCCTTCCTTTTCTGGTGCTGGGAACAGCAGCTCTTGTGCTTCTTTTAAGTGGCGGAGCTCTTTTAGGAAAAAATATGCTGTATGGAAATAAGATTTCCGGACGCATTAAAGTAGCAGTGGTCCTTCCGGAACAGGATCCACTGTCCCGTCGGGCCATGGGAATGCTTCAGTCACTTGAAAGTGTAAAAAGTCTTTGTGATTTTACAAATATGAGCAGGGAAGAAGCGGAAAATGGACTAAAAAAGGGCAGTGTGTATGCTGCCCTTTTTATGCCGGAAGGCTTTGTGCAGGATATTATGAGTGGCACCAATACACCGGTAACAGTGGTACTGGCGGACCAGTCCCAGATGGAAAGCCGTATTTTTAAAGAACTGACCCAGGGGGGAGCAAAAACCCTGGGAGCAGCCCAGGCGGGTATTTACAGCGGGGATGAATATTTGATCAAAAAAGGCAGACAGGAAGAAATACCGGCACTGGAAGATGAATTAAACCGTTTGTACCTGGAAGCCAGCCTTCCAAGAATGGATTATTTTAAGAAGGTGAAAATAGACGGGGCCGGAAACATAAGCATAACCTGTTTTTACGGGATCAGTGCCAGTGTGCTGGTCTTGCTTTTTTCCGTATTGTCTGTGGCTGGTTTCCTTCTTCCATGGAATAAGGGTATGAGAGAAAGCCTTGACGGAGCAGGAATGGGGCCGGGGATCAGGACTGCGGGACGGATCCTGGGATTAAGTTTTCTGCTTTTTTGCATTACCCTTCCTGGTGTAAGCGCAGCTGTTGTTATGGACCAGATCCCGGTGAAGCATCTGTTGTCTTTAGAATTTGCAAAGATCATAGCTTTGTCAGTATTGACCGATCTGTCGGCAGCAGCTTTCTGTAATGGACTTTTCCGGCTATCCGGCAGTCTGCCTGGGGGAGTTCTGCTCCTGTTTTTGGTGACGACTGTCAGCCATTTTGCAGCAGGCGGTTTTTTGCCTAAGGTATTTTTGCCCCAGGCAGTACAAAGAGTATCTTCCTGTATGCCAACAGCAGTATTGATGGATGCTTTCCGGTCTATGGTAACAGAAAGCATGGGAAAAAATGAAATACTCCGTCTGATGGTACTTTTTACAGCCGGTTTTCTGGTCAGCTGGTTTAAGGAGGTGCAGGAAGATTGAAAATGGTATTTGTATGGTTTTTTCTTTCCTGTAAGCGGTATTTGAAAAAGCCGGGGATCCTGCTTGCACTGCTTCTTCTGCCGGTGACAGCATGGATAGCCGGAAAGTATGTTCACCCAGAAAATGAGGGAATAAAGATCGCGTTGTATCTTCAGGAGACAGACGGGGAAAATGTGGATCTTTCGGAAAATGTGGAGCAAAAAAACGGATCAGGAGAATATGATCCAGAACAAAACTGGAAAAATATGGGAATACAGCTGGTAAAGGATCTGTTAAACAGTTCTGTAAAAGAAGCTGATAATACCAACGGTGCATCTGCAGAGTCCGAAAGCTTATTCTGGTTTTATCTCTGTGACAGCGAAGAACAGCTGAAGGCTCATGTGGCATCAGAAAAAGCAGAATGCGGCTATGTGGTACCGGAAGATCTGGGAGAACGTCTGCGAAATAAAAAGATAAAAAACACAATAACATTGTATACATCCCCATCTACAGTAACAGGATCCCTTTCTACAGAAAGCATATTTGCAGCACTGGCAAGACTGTATGACCGCCAGATACTGGTGGATCACATGCAGGATGAAGCAACAGGAGATCTGTACGATACATGGTATGCAAATGGAAATATTTTCCATTTTGAATATGTTTATGGAGATATTCAAATTGATGCGGACCATGTCCGGACTAAATCTGCAAACAACATTTTTCCTGTAAAAGGGATTAATGCAGTGATCATTTTCATAATGTCCCTTTACAGCGCCTGCATTCTGAAAGAAGATGAGAAAAAGGGTCTTTTTTCCACATTACATTCAGGAGAAAAGCAAAGCTGCCAGATAGTCATGTTTCTGGCACTTCCGGTGCTGTCTTTCATATCAGGGATTCTGGCGCTGTTTTTTGCCGGGATTTTAAAAAGCGGAATATCTGGGATCTTTCAGATAGCAGAACTTATCCTTTACACCACAGCAGCAGGCGTCTACGCCTGGATACTGAAGCTTCTGGTAAGAAGCAGCAGCATCCTGTTGTGCCTGATCCCTTTCTTTCTCATGGGAAGCCTGATCTTTACCCCTGTTTTTGTGGATATAGGCCGCTTTGTGCCATCCATTGGGTGGATAGGACGGCTGTTTTTGCCGTACTATTTTCTTCATTAAGATTTTTATAATAGTTGACGCCATTTCATTTTCAGCGTATGATGGGAAGTGACTGACACAAAGACTGTGTAAATCACTTTCTGAGTGAAAGACGCTGAAAATAAATAGACAAGCTTATGAAAGAACGTTCCGCCTGTTTTGCAGCCCAGAACAGCTGGTCGGATCTTGATTTATGTTTATAGAAAAGATACAATGCCCTCTTTTGGCTTTTGTGTCTGTATTTCGCGCCTTTTAACGTGTTATGCAGTCGTAAAAGATGGAAAGGGGGTATTTTTTTGCAAAAATGCGGACAGGAACAGGAAAAAGGCTTTCAGGCTTTTACAGCGTTGATAAAGGCCTGTATTCCGACACTGGTCCTTCTGATCCTCTGGCAGCTGGCATTTCTGTCAGGAAAATGGAGCGCTTATGTGCTTCCGGGGCCAGGAAAAGTATGGAGTTCTTTTTTGACCATGTTGGGAAATAGAACACTGTTTAAGCATATTTCAGTAAGTTTTAACCGCGTCCTTACTGGTTTTTCCATATCTTTTTTATGTGCTTTCTGTCTGGGAATGCTGGCGGCCCTGAAAAAAGATCTGGAAGTTTATTATGGTCCTTATGTGGAATTTATGAGGAATGTGCCGCCGATCAGCCTGATCGCTCTTTTGATTCTTTGGTTTGGTATTGGGGAAACGTCAAAGATCATCATTATTGTGCTTGCGTCTTTTTTTCCTATGTTTATGAACATCCGTAAAGGCCTTCTTTCCTGCGATAAAAAGCTTTTGGAAGTAGGAAAGACCTGTGGTCTGTCAAAAAAAGCCAGTTTTTTTAAGATCAGGCTTTTCTGGGCGCTTCCGGATATCTTAGTGGGAATGCGCATTGGTCTTGGATACAGCTGGCGGGCTATTATCGGTGCAGAAATGATCGCAGCAGGAAAAGGCCTTGGATACCTGATCCTGGATGCCCAGCAGATGTCCCGTTCAGATAAAGTGATCGTAGGGATCTTTGTCATCGGCCTGACAGGTCTGCTTTGTGATAAAGTGTTTTTGTGGATCATCAAAAAATGTGTCAGGGGAGGTGTGGAAAATAGCTGAGATCAGATTAAAACAGCTGGAGAAAAGCTTTGAAGTATCAAAAAACAGACATCCTGTGTTAAGGCAGTTTTCCACAGAGCTGGATACAGAAAAGATCACAGTGATACTTGGCCGCAGCGGCTGCGGAAAAACCACGCTGCTTCGCATTCTGGCAGGTCTTGAAGGTCTGGACAGGGGAGAGATCCTTTTTGAAAAACAGGAAAAGCTGGGAGTGGTCTTTCAGGAACCACGGCTGATGCCATGGCTGACGCTGGAGCAGAATATTTTGTTTGGAGCAGATAAAAAGAAATATTCTAAAAATCAGTTAAAGGAAAGGGCAGAAGGCCTCCTGAAACTTACGGGTTTGGAAAAATTTGGAAATGCCTATCCAGACCAGCTGTCAGGCGGAATGATGCAGAGGGCAGCTTTAGGACGGGCGCTGGCCTGTGATGCCTCCTATCTGTTAATGGATGAACCATTTGCAGCCCTGGATCATTTTACAAGACAGACCATGCAAAAGGAGTTTTTACGGATCTGTGCAGAGGAAAGGATGGGGGCATTGTTTGTCACCCACAGCGTAGATGAGGCCCTGCTTTTAGGGGATGAGATCCTTATCATGGAAAATGGGAAAGTGGGAAGGTGGTTTGATATTGGGAAAGAAATGCCATATCCCAGAGACCTGTTATCGGAAGAAATGATCAATATCAAACGGGAGATCGTTAAAACACTGGAAAACAAGCCTGCAATGTAAAATAGAATTGTGGGAGTGCAAAGCACATAGCAATCCGGTATCAGAGGGGTCAAAATATTTTAAAATTAAAAATTTAAAAACAATATGGGAGGAAATGAAATATGAAAAAATGGAATCTTTATGCAGCAGCAGTGCTGGCAGCAGTGGGAATTTTAGGGGGCTGCGGAGCAAAAAATGCCGAAACCCAGGCACAGCCACAGAACGCGCAGGCAAGTACACAGGAAAATACAGAGGCAGAAAGTACACAAGCAGAAAGTACAGAAGCAAACGCAGCAGAGTCCAAAGCAGAAACAGAGAAAAATGGCACTTTATCTGTGACCTATGTAAAATCTCCGTTAAATGTGCCAAGTATCGTAGAGCAGGATCAGGAGATCTTCGCCAGTGTATTTGGTCCAATGGGTTATGACATCCAGTATTCAGATCTGACTACAGGACCGGAGCAGACCCAGGCATTAGCTTCCGGGGACATCCAGTTTTTAAATGCAGTAGGCGCAACTTCTGTTATTTTATCTGCTTCCAATGATGCCGATATTAAGATCATGAGCATTTACAGCCGCTCTCCAAAGGCATTTAAGCTGTTTGCAAAGGATGACAGTATTAAAACGGCAAAAGACCTGAAGGGAAAGAAAGTAGCAGGTCCCAAAGGAACCATTTTACATGAACTGTTAGTGGCGTATTTAAACAATGAAGGAATGACAGAGGATGATATTGAATTTATGGCAATGGGAATCCCGGATGCACAGGCTGCTTTAGCTGGAGGAAGTGTAGATGCAGCTTTACTTGCAGGACCGACTGCCTACAATATGGAAAAAGACGGTTATTATGTAGTAACAGACGGTGAAGGCCTTACAGAGGCAACCATCGTTACTGCAACCAGTGAAAAATTCTACGAAGAACATCCGGAACTGGTAAAAGCTTTCCTTACTGCCCAGAAGCAGGTATTAGATAAAATGGATGCAGACCACGCAGCAGCAGTAGCAGCTACTGCAAAAGCAACTGGTTTAGAGGAAGCAGCAGTAGAAGAAATGTATGGTCTTTATGATTTTAATATGGAGATCAAGGACAGCGATATTGAGGCCATGGAAAAAACAGAGAAGTTTATGGAAGATACCGGCATGATCGAAAATCCTGTAGATGTGGCATCATTGATCCTGGATGTGAAATAAATATCATTTGTTGATTGTAGGTGAAAGAGTTATAGGATATAATAAGGCTGTTATAAAAATGAAAGTACCATTTTATAGCAGCCTTTTTTCTGCTTTTAGCAGTAATGAGAAACCAAAAAAGCGAGGTTAAATATGGATTACAAGATCATCGTCCTGGATCTGGACGGAACACTGACAAATAGAGACAAGATCATCACACCAAGGACCAAAGAAGCCCTTATGAAAGCACAGGAAGCAGGCAAGATCGTGGTCCTGGCATCAGGCCGTCCAACAGCAGGAGTAGAACCTTTGGCAAAAGAACTGGAACTGGCCCGGTTTGGAAGCTATATTTTATCTTACAATGGCGGTATGATCACCAACTGCAAAACAGGAGAAGTGATTTTTTCCTCCCTGCTTCCGGTAGAAGCAAATAAAAAGATCATGGGTTTGGCAAAGGAATATGGGGTGGATTTCCTGACTTATGAGGGTGAGGAGATCATTACTAACAATGATGCCTGTATCTATGCTCACAAGGAGTCAAAGATCAATCACCTGACTCTGCGCCAGGTAGATGATATGGAAGAACATGTAAACTTTCCGGTAGCAAAATTCCTTCTGTTAGATGATGGGGATTATCTGGCGACTGTGGAGCCGAAGGTAAAGGTAGCTATGGGAAAGAACTTTGCGGTATACCGTTCAGAACCTTATTTTCTGGAGGTTCTTCCAAAAGGAATTGATAAAGCACAGTCTTTAGAGCGCCTGCTGCAGCATTTAGGCATGACAAAGGAAGAAATGATCGCCTGTGGGGACGGTTACAATGATCTGACCATGATCCAGTATGCCGGACTTGGGGTTGCCATGGAAAATGCAGTTCTTCCTGTAAGGAAAGCAGCTGACTATATTACTGCTTCCAACAATGAGGATGGTGTAGGTCTGGTAGTGGAGAAGTTCATGCTGGCTTAGGAGAAAAAATATAAGAGCAGGACCAGCAGGTTTTACAGGTTAATTCATAAAATGATGTGAGTGTCAAAAGTAAATTTTGCCACTCACTGATGTAACCGGATTGCTCCATTGCTATGCAATTCCCGCAATCCTCGAACACCTCAAACTCCCATAAAATGGCGTGTTCACACCATTTTATTTCGTTTTCGGTGTTCGGCGTGTCAATAAGTATAAATTGCTTATTTGTGCGAGCACAAACGCAATTTATACTTTTGACACTTACATCATAAAATGGATCTGTTCTGTAGTAACTGGTGTGAAACGGGCCAGTTCCCGTCCGTCCAGGTCAGTCTTATGCATATCCACAGCACTGATCTGGTGATTGTCATAGGTGGTATAGTAATAGATGCCCTTTGCAGCATTGCAGCAGGAAGTATAAAGGGTGATCTCATATTTCCCATCTGCTACTTCGCAGCAGCCTCTCTGCTGATCCACAGAACCTAAAATATGGAAAAACTGGCTGACGCTTGAAAGTTCGTCCCCGCTGCACCGGGAATTCATTTTTACATAAGAAACCCTGACAAAACGGGAGGAAGAGGACAGGTCTCCGGGAAGACCTAAAGCGCCCATTCCACGGCTGTAGGCATTTAAAGACAGTCCTTTGGCAAATGTATTTGCAGGCTGTTTTGGTGATAAGTGCATATAGTTGTTTAACTGGAACATCTGCTGTGGAAAAGGGGGATTGTTGGTGAGGACGCCAATGGGATTGTCATAGATCATCAGCCCTTCTTTTACAGATTCGACGGTAATAGAGCCTGTTTCATCGGCAATGAGCCAGTGGAGACTTCCTACAGGAAGCTGGGGGCTGAAGGGTGTATCTACCAGATCCATGTTTTCCAGGGCTTCTTTCGCTTCTTTTAAAGAAGCACAGGTACCCAGTATAAATGGGATTAGTTCAAACTGCGTGATCTGTTTTTTGGAAGTTTCCAGATTTACAGGTTTATATGTTGCATTTCCAACGAAATTCAGGCCTGCAATGCCAAGACCCTTTTCATTCATGGCATCATAATAAAGAGGGTAATCTCCTGAAACATGAGCCATGCCTATGATAGCGTAGTGGTTTTCAAGTTTTCCACCATGGCGCAGGGAAAATACATAATTTCTGGGAGTGACCGTGATCTCATCCCCATAGGAAAATTCATAATCCAGAGTACGCCCCATGTAAAAGTCTCTGGTCTTGTAGGTTGCGGCTGTACACATAGTAGTTGCTCCTTTCTGTCTGGCACCATATCCGCCAACGGCGGATACAGGTATGCATAGTGGTTTTGCCCGCATGAGTTGGGAAAATGTTGCTATACAGAGTAAAAAACTGTGGCAGAACACACGATTATTCTGCCACAGTCCTTTATCAGATATGCTCTGTTTTAGATTCTTGCGATGCCTTCCTCAATAGCAGTATCAGCAACAGCTTTTGCAACTACATCAGCAACGCCTTTATTTAACGGGGAAGCAATGATATTTTCAGGAGTCAGTTCCTCATCTGGGATCATGCTGGCAATTGCATAGGAAGCTCTCTGCTTCATTAATTCGGTGATCTCTTTTGCACGGACAGAGAGTGCGCCCTTAAAGACACCTGGGAATACAAGTACATTGTTGATCTGGTTCGGGAAGTCGGAACGGCCGGTACCAACAACAGCAGCGCCGCCGGCTAAAGCCTCGTCAGGCATGATCTCAGGAGTTGGGTTTGCCATGGCAAATACGATACCGTTGTTCATGGTGGAAACCATTTCCTTTGTAACCAGATTTGGACGGGATACTCCGATAAATGCGTCAGCATCCTTTAATGCATCAGCCAGCTTACCGTGTTCATGATTTAAGTTGCTGATATGGGAGATCTCCTCCTGACCTGGATTTAAGCCTTCATCGCCTTCGCAGATGATGCCGTTAATATCACACATGATCACATTTCCAAAGCCCATGTTGATCAGGTGCTTGCCAATAGCGATACCTGCAGCGCCGGCACCATTGATCACGATTCTTAACTTACCCATTTCTTTCTTTGTTACTTTGATTGCATTTAATAAAGCAGCTGCAACAACGATAGCAGTTCCGTGCTGGTCATCATGGAATACCGGAATGTCGCACATTTCCTTTAAGCGGCGCTCAATCTCAAAGCATCTTGGAGCTGCAATATCCTCTAAGTTGATACCGCCAAAGCTCTTGGAGATCAGGTAAATGGTCTGGACGATAGTATCGGTGTCTTTAGAGTCGATGCACAGTGGGAATGCGTCTACGTCAGCAAATTCTTTAAACAGGGCGCATTTTCCTTCCATAACCGGCATACCGGCAGCAGGACCAATATCGCCAAGACCTAAAACAGCGGTTCCGTCTGTGATAACAGCTACCAGGTTGGAACGGCGGGTCAGCTTAAAGGACTGCTCGTAATCTTTTGCGATCACACGGCATGGTTCTGCAACGCCTGGTGTGTAAGCAAGGGAAAGATCTTCTCTGGTCTCGATCTTTTTACGGGAAATTACCTCGATCTTTCCGTGAAGGTCATAATGCATCTGAAGGGAAGCCTGATTGATATCCATAGTGTGTGTCTCCTTATAATAATTAATTATACTCACATCACCCCACCAGGGGGTGTGTATTAACAATATTTCTAAATACAGATCCCGCATTGATGTGCTTTGCTATCTGCTTTGGCAGGCGGGACCAATGTTGACCATTTCATTGTTTTCCCAAAACGTGGGGGAAAGCATCACTTACACCATCTGTTCCGGATGGAAGATCTCATCAAATTTATCAGCGGTGAGAAAGCCCAGCTCTACGCAGGCTTCTTTCAGGGATATATTCTCTTTATAAGCCTTTTTAGCTGTTTTAGCTGCATTTTCATATCCAATATATGGATTTAAACAGGTAACGAGCATCAGGGAACGATGGAGGTTTTCGTCCATCTTTTCCCGGTTTGCACGGATACCGCTTACGCACCGGTCATTAAAGGAATTTAATGAGTCAGTAAGCAGACGTACAGACTGCAGGAAATTGTAAATGCATACCGGCATGAACACGTTTAACTCAAAATTGCCCTGGGAAGCCGCCATGCCTACAGCTGTATCATTGGCAATGACCTGGACTGCTACCATGGTAACAGATTCACACTGGGTCGGATTAACTTTGCCAGGCATAATAGAGCTGCCAGGTTCATTTTCCGGAATGAAGATCTCACCAAGGCCGCACCGTGGGCCGCTGGACAGCCAGCGGATGTCATTTGCCATCTTCATCATATCAGCAGCCAGTCCCTTTAAGGCGCCGTGAGCAAAGACAAGCTCATCCTTACTGGTGAGAGAGTGGAATTTATTGGGGGCTGTAACAAAATCTTTTCCAGTCAGCTCTGCGACTGCTTTTGCAACCTCGGTATCAAAGCCTTCGGGGGCATTTAAACCGGTACCTACAGCAGTGCCGCCAAGAGCCAGCTCGTAAAGACCTTTTAAGCTTAAAGAAAGCATTGCCTTGGACTTAATGAGCATTTCCCGCCAGCCGCTGATCTCCTGGGAGAAGGAAATAGGGGTAGCATCCTGAAGATGGGTACGTCCTGTTTTTACGATTCCTTCATTTTCAGCCATCAGTCTGGTAAATGTATTAGTCAGGCGGTCAATAGCAGGGAACAGTTTGTCTTCGATCTCCATAACTGCAGCAATGTGCATGGCAGTTGGAAAAGTATCGTTGGAGCTTTGGGACATGTTGGAATGATCATTTGGATGGAGGATCTTTTCGCCTGCAATGGCATTTCCACGTCCTGCAATCACTTCGTTTACATTCATATTGGACTGGGTGCCGCTTCCGGTCTGCCATACGGACAAAGGGAAGTTATCATCCAGTTTACCAGCTAGTATTTCGTCACAGGCCTGGGAAATGAGGGCAAGGCGCTTATCATCCAGTTTACCAAGACGATTGTTTGCAATGGCTGCTGCCTTTTTTAAAATGGCAAAAGCGCGGATCACTTCCATGGGGATCTTTTCTGTTCCAATGGGGAAGTTCTGGAAGCTTCTCTGGGTCTGTGCGCCCCAGTAACGGTCAGCCGGAACCTGGACTTCGCCCATGGAGTCATGTTCAATACGGTATTCCATGAATAATCTTATCTCCTTATATTTTAATGATTGTGAAAATGAATGATAGTGAAAGTGGATCAATATGTTCTTTCTTAGTATACCACAGATTTTTCTGTGGGAATATATGGATTTTAAGAAAAGATATATACTTTAGATATGGACTTTCAGACTTTAATATGTTAAAATTATACAGACGTAAATAGTATTTATATCATTGTATAAAACGACCGTCTGGGGCGGTAACGTATATAAGGAGCAGGAAAAATGAATAAAAAGATCAAAACAGAAGCCGTAGATCATTTATTTGACGCGATCCTCACGCTGAAAGATCCGGAGGAGTGCTATAAGTTCTTTGAGGATGTATGCACCATCAATGAGCTGTTATCGCTTTCACAGCGATATGAAGTAGCAAAGATGCTCAGGGAAGGAAAGACTTATCTGGAGATTGCAGAAAAGACAGGAGCTTCTACAGCTACCATCAGCCGTGTAAACCGTTCTCTCAATTATGGAAGTGACGGATATGATATGGTATTTGAACGGCTTCTTGGGGGAGAAGAAAAGTAAGAAAAAATGCATCGGAAAAGGTGCGGCAAAAACCAAAAAACAGGTAATTCAAAAGGGACTTGCAGATATGTGTATGCTGCAGGTCCCTTTTAGATTACCAGAAAGTTATTGCTGCAAGATCATCAAAAAGATCACCAGAAAGTTTTGTTAAAAGGTTTACAAAAAGTTGTGTTGGTGCTATTCTAATAATGCGTTATTTACGGAAAATAATAACGGGAGGTTGCATAAAAATATAATTATGAAATTGATCAAAACAGTAGATGCAGAGGGAGCAGTCCTCTGCCATGATATTACCCAGATCATCAAGGGCGTGACCAAGGATGCGGTGTTTCGTAAAGGCCACGTTGTTACAAAAGAAGATATCCCGGTACTTTTAAGTGTGGGAAAGGATCAGCTTTATGTATGGGAAAAGGAAGAGGGGATGCTGCATGAAAATGATGGTGCAGAGATCCTCTGTGCCATGTGCAAAGGGGAACACATGGAGCGCTCCCAGGCAAAAGAAGGAAAAATTGAGCTGACAGCAGCCTGTGACGGTCTGTTAAAAGTAGATAATAAGGGGTTGAAGGCAGTTAATGGCTTCGGTCAGATGATGATCGCTACCCGCCATGGAAATTTTGCCGTTAAAAAAGGTGATAAATTAGCGGGAACCCGTATTATCCCACTTGTCATTGAAGAAGAAAAGATGACAAAAGCAAAAGAAGCAGCTATGGCGGCAACAGGAAACAAGCCGATCTTAAATCTGCTTCCATTTAAACATAAAAAAGTAGGTATCGTTACCACCGGAAATGAAGTTTTCTACGGAAGGATCAAAGATACCTTTACACCTGTTATTGAAGGAAAATTGGCAGAATTTGATACAGAGATCATCGATCATGTGACTTGGAACGATGATGATACAAAGGTAACGGCGTCTATCCTTGATATGATCCATAACGGCGCCGATATTGTAGTCTGTACCGGAGGAATGAGCGTGGATCCGGATGATAAAACACCTCTTGCTATTAAAAATACAGGAGCAGATATTGTATCTTACGGCGCACCGGTCCTTCCGGGAGCTATGTTCATGTTAGCTTATTATCAGGTAACAGAAGGAGATGATCCAAGAACGGTAGCGATCATGGGACTTCCGGGCTGTGTTATGTATGCAAAGAGAACCATTTTTGATCTGGTCCTTCCAAGAGTTATGGCAGATGATAAGGTAACAGCAGAAGAACTGGCTGCTTTGGGACTTGGCGGTCTGTGCCTGAATTGTCCGGTCTGTACCTTCCCTAACTGCGGCTTTGGAAAAGGAGTGTAATATAAATGGAATTTACACATTTTGATGAAAATGGCAATGCCCTTATGGTAGATGTAAGCGAAAAAGCAGAGACAAAGCGGGAAGCTACTGCCAGGGGAAGTATTTATATGAGTCCACAGTGTCTGAAAAAAGTGGAAGAAGGGACTATGGCAAAAGGAGATGTGTTAGGAGTTGCCAGAGTAGCCGGTATCATGGGTGCGAAAAAAACTTCGGAACTGATCCCGCTGTGCCACTTATTAAATCTTACCAAGTTGACTGTGGATTTTACCATAAAGGAAGAGACAAATGAGATAGAAGCAGTCTGTACAGCACGTACCACAGGAAAGACCGGTGTAGAAATGGAAGCACTGACTGGTGTAAATATTGCCCTTCTTACTATTTATGATATGTGTAAGGCAGTGGATAAGTCCATGGAAATGGGGAATATTTACCTGGAGCATAAATCCGGCGGAAAAAGCGGTGAGTTTGTCAACCCGAGAAAGCAGGGATGCTGATGAAGGACAGAATGGGAAGAGAGATCGACTACATGCGGTTTTCCATTACAGACCGGTGTAACCTGCGGTGTAAATACTGCATGCCGGATGGAATTGACTGTATGCCGCGCTGGGATGTTTTAGCTCTGGAAGAATTTGAAGCCATTGCCATTGCAGCGGCTTCCCTGGGAATTAAAAAGATCAAAGTAACCGGTGGGGAACCATTGGCAAGAAAAAGCTGCCCCCAGCTGGTAAAGATGCTTAAAAATATACCTGGCATCGAAAAGGTAACGCTGACTACCAACGGAGTCCAGTTAGAGCAGTATCTGGACCAGCTGTTAGATGCAGGACTGGATGCAGTTAATATCAGTCTGGATACAGTAGACCCGGTACTTTATGAGAAGATAACGGGCCGGGACAAACTGTCTGAGGTAATGAAAGTCATTGAAAAAGCAGAAGATCTGCCGATTCCTGTGAAGATCAATGCAGTCTCCATTGATTTCAGACAGCTGCAGACAGGCGGAAAAGCGACAGAACTTTCACCTCAGGAAAACTGGCAGCAGGTAGCAGAGCTTGCAAAACGCTATCCTGTGGATGTGCGTTTTATAGAAATGATGCCCATTGGCTATGGCAGGCAGTTTAAGACCATTGATCACAACTGGCTTCTTGAAAATATGAAAAAGACATATCCGGATCTGGCAGAAGATAGCACAGTCCATGGCTTTGGGCCGGCTGTATATTATAAGGCTTCCGGATTTAAGGGAAGCATTGGCCTGATCAGCGCTATTCATGGGAAATTCTGTTCTTCTTGCAACAGAGTCCGTTTAACATCCCAGGGACATGTAAAATCCTGTCTCTGTTATGATGACGGAACAGACCTAAGAAGTATTTTAAGAGAAGGACAGGAAAGACCAGAAGAAGATACACATTATATCTGGCAGGCGGGCAGAGATGTAAGGGATGAAAAGCTTCAGGAGAAGCTGCGGGAAGCACTTGCAAGGGCAATTTATGAAAAACCTGCAGCCCACTGCTTTGAAAAGCCGGGTGAGATCACGGAAGCTCATAATATGATTTCAATTGGAGGATAAGATAAAATGGAAATAACTGGAAAAAAAGGCCCGGAAGGCGTGGTAAAAGCGGTCTGTACCAGTGAAAAAAAAGGTGTTGAAAAACATTCTGTACCAGAAGGACATTTTCTTAAAGATTTTGGTATTGAAGGGGATGCCCACGCTGGTAAATGGCACCGTCAGGTAAGCCTTTTATCCTATGATAAGGTAAAAGAGTTTAATGAGCGCGGTGCTCAGGTAGAGGATGGGGCTTTTGGTGAAAATCTGGTGGTAGAAGGTATTGATTTCCGCTCTCTGCCGGTAGGAATGATGATCTATATTGGAGATGTGGTACTTCGTATGACCCAGATCGGTAAAGAATGTCACAGCCATTGTGCCATCTATAAAAGAATGGGCGAATGCATCATGCCGAGAGAAGGTGTGTTTGCAGAAGTCTTACAGGAAGGAACCATTCATCCGGGAGATACGGTCATTACCTGTTATCCAGATGAAAACAGACCTTTCCAGGCAGCAGTTATCACTTTAAGTGATAAGGGCGCAAAAGGAGAAAGAGTAGATGAAAGCGGTCCTGCAGCGAAAGAACTGTTAGAACAGGCGGGATATGAAGTAGTAGAGACAATGATCCTTCCGGATGAACCGGCTATGTTAAAGACACAGCTGATGCGCCTGGCAGATGGCAGGCAGCTTGACCTGGTGCTTACAAGCGGCGGGACCGGATTTTCCTTAAGGGATCAGACACCGGAGGCAACTATGGCAGTGGCAGACAGGAATGCTCCCGGAATTGCAGAAGCTATCCGTTATAAATCCATGGCAGTGACAGACAGAGCCATGTTAAGCAGAGGTGTCAGTGTGATCCGGAAGAAAACATTGATCGTAAACCTGCCGGGAAGTCCAAAGGCAGTAAAAGAAAGCCTTGGATTTATCTTAGACAGTCTGGATCATGGCTTAAAGATCCTTCGGGGCAGTGCTTCTGAGTGCGCCAGAAGAGATTAAGCAGGAGATGGCTGAAAGATAACAAAAATTGCATATAGACAGTATCTTTTGCCCCCAACATCATTACATTATTTTTATAAAAGGAGAAATGGGATTATGAAGAAACAGATTTGCCTTGTAATGGCAGCTATGATGGCAGCAGGAATGTTAGCTGGATGCGACCGCAGTGCAAAGGAGACTACAGCAGCAGCTACAGAAGCAGCAACAACTGCAGCAGAGACCACAGCAGAGGAAACAACTGCCAAAGAAACCACAGCAGCTTCTGGTGAAGAAACAGAGATCTTAGTTGCGGCAGCAGCAAGCTTAAAGAATGCTTACGAAGATAAGCTGATCCCAATGTTTGAGGAAGCAAACCCAGGCGTAACTGTAAAGGGAACCTATGACAGCTCAGGCAAATTACAGACACAGATCGAAGAAGGTCTGGATGCAGACGTATTTATGTCAGCAGCTAAAAAGCAGATGATAGCTCTGGATGAGGAAGGTATGATCGCTTCTGATACCATTACAGATCTGTTAGAGAACAAGATCGTTCTTATCGTTCCAACCGGAAATGAGAAGAAGCTTGAGAAATTTGAAGATATTGAAAAAGCAGACAGCATTGCATTAGGTGATCCTGCAAGTGTACCAGCCGGACAGTATTCTGAGGAAGCTTTAACAAACTTAGGTATCTGGGATAAGATCCAGGATAAGGTAAGCTTCGGAACCAACGTAACCGAGGTATTAAACCAGGTAGCAGCAGCAAGTGCAGACGCTGGTATCGTATACGCAACGGATGCAGCAAGTATGGCTGATAAGGTAGAGGTTGTAGCAGAAGCTCCAGAGGGAAGCCTTTCAGAGAAAGTCATTTACCCGGTAGCTGTTGTTAAGGGTACTGCCCATGAGGAAGTAGCAAAGGAATTTGTTGCTTTCTTACAGACTGATAAGGCAATAACAGTATTTGAAGATTACGGATTTTCCAGTGCGCAGTAGTCAGTGATTAAACGGACATGTCACCTGACGGTGTCATCACTATAAATGAAAGCCGGTACATCGTTTCGTAAATAACTGTACTAATCACGTAGGATGCGGATTTGAGTGGGCAGGTCTAAAAACGCAGGCGTAGCGGGCTACGCTGAGGCTTTTAGGCCTGTGCAATCAGATTCGCAGACAAGTGAGTGGTATAGTTATTTCGAAAACGATGTACTAGTTGCCAAATGTCTATACGCCCTGCATGCAGGCATTCAGTTTGTATAGATGATTGGCAACACTTTCATAGTACAAAAAGATTACGAAAGCACATGATCGGGTCAAGAAAGTGTCAGACTTACTTGCCATATAAATGATGTGAGTGTCAAAAGTAAATTTTGCCACTCACTGATGTAACCGGATTGCTCCATTGCTATGCAATTCCCGCAATCCTCGAACACCTCAAACTCCCATAAAATGGCGTGTTCACACCATTTTATTTCGTTTTCGGTGTTCGGCGTGTCAATAAGTATAAATTGCTTATTTGTGCGAGCACAAACGCAATTTATACTTTTGACACTTACATCATATAAATCTCATAAGAAAAGAGGTTCTAAATGGACTGGTCCCCAATTTTGATTTCCATGAAGACAGCCAGTCTGTCTATTTTTATCACATTTTTTATTGGGTTGTTTGCTGCCTGGGCAGTGGTAAGCCTGAAAAATGAAACATTAAAAGTCATTTGTGATGGTATTCTCACATTGCCGTTAGTCCTGCCGCCTACAGTAGCAGGCTTTTTTCTGTTATATCTTTTTGGTGTAAAACGTCCTATTGGACAGTTTTTTATTGAGTATTTCAGCGTTAAGATCGCTTTTTCATGGACCGCAACTGTACTGGCAGCTGTTACTATGTCATTTCCGTTGATGTACCGCTCTGCCAGAGGCGCTTTTGAACAGGTAGACCGGAATCTGGTGGCTGCAGCCAGAACGCTGGGAATGAGTGAATGGGCTATATTCTGGAAGGTACTTTTTGCAAATGCCACACCAGGTATCTTAAGTGGCGGCGTCCTGGCTTTTGCCAGAGGCTTAGGTGAGTTTGGAGCTACTGCCATGATCGCAGGAAACATTGCAGGAAAGACCAGAACACTGCCGATGGCTGTTTATTCAGAAGTAGCTGCAGGAAATATGGATGCAGCTTATTCTTACGTAGCTATTATTGTTGTCATTGCATTTATTTCTGTTGTACTTATGAACTGGGGCGCACTGGTCCGTTCACGGAAGTTTTAATGTTTTCTTAGAATTGAGGTAAAAATAATGGCTGTTCAAACCGAACATTCTCTCCGGCTTGGAGTTGAAATAAAGAAAAAATTAAAAGAATTTGACCTGGATGTCTCATTTGATGCAGGGAAAGGCTGTCTGGGAATTTTAGGACCTTCCGGCTGCGGAAAGAGCATGACTCTTAAATCAATTGCAGGTATCATTACCCCGGACAGCGGACGGATCGCCATACAGTACGCAAAAGGGGAAGCGGCAGGGGGAAGAGTCCTTTATGACTCTGCTTTAAAGATCAATGAAAAACCGCAGATGCGCCGTGTAGGCTATCTGTTCCAGAATTATGCCCTTTTCCCAAATATGTCTGTTGCGGAAAATATTGCGGCCGGTTTAAAAGGACTGGCAGCAAAACAGGCCATTGGAGGCAGAAAGCCTTCTGCACAGTCACCGGCAGCAATCAAGGCAAAAGTAGGGGAAATGATAGAGCGCTTCCGCTTGGCCGGTCTTGAAAAACGCTATCCGGGACAGCTTTCCGGCGGTCAGCAGCAGAGAGTTGCACTGGCACGTATTTTGGCATATGAGCCGGAAGTACTGCTCCTTGATGAGCCCTTTTCTGCTATGGATACATATCTGCGTGAAGGTCTCCGTTTGGAACTTTCTAAAGTATTAGCTGACTATGATGGTGTTTCTGTTATGGTAACCCACGACAGGGATGAGGTATTCCAGCTTTGCAAAAATATTATGCTGTTAGACAGAGGACATGTGCTTATTGCGGGGGAGTCCAGAAAGATATTCCAGGATCCTGTTACCTGCAAGGCAGCAAGACTGACCGGATGTAAGAATATTTCAAAAATTGAGCGGACCGGTGAATACCGTGTCCGTGCCCTTGACTGGGATAACCTGGAATTTGTTACGGACCGTCCGGTTGGGGATGATATTACAGCAATAGGTATCCGGGCTCATGATTTTGAACCTTTAACAGGAGAAGAAGCAAAGGCAAAAAAAGAGGCTGGAGAGGAAAATCTTATCCTTGTTGTAAAACCGACTATTTCCGAAATGCCTTTTGAGTGGTATATTACTCTTAGCAATGGTCTTTGGTGGAAAAAGGAAAAGACTATCTATACTCATAATGCAACAGGAGTAGTACCGGAATATCTCCGGGCAGATCCAGCTTCGATCCTGCTTTTAAAGGGGGAATTATAGTAAGATCGCAGCCGCAAGCTTTAAGGGCAGGTAAAGGATCACGGAAAGGAAAAGGAAAACATGGATTTAGAAAACAACAAAGAACTTCGCACAGGAGCTGTCATCGTGGCAGCTGGTCATAAAAGCAGGAATACACCTTTTAATCCCCTGCTTCCGGTGGGAGACAGCACGGTGATCCGCCGGATCATTATTACCTTAAAAAGAGGGGGAGTTTCTCCCATTGTGGTGATAACCGGTGATAAAGCAGATGAGATAGAGAAACATATTTCCAATCTCCAGGTGATCTGTCTGCGAAATGAACAGTATGATAAAGTACAGATGTTTTCCAGTATCTGTATGGGACTGAATTATATTGAAGATCTTTGTGACCGTGTGTTTGTCCTGCCGGCAAAATTTCCTGTTTTTCTTAAAGAAACGGTACAGCAGATGATGAAGTCAGATGCAGATATCGTACGGCCTGTTTTTGATGGGTACAGAGGTCATCCTGTTCTGGTATCATCTGGGGTGCTGCGTACCATTGTTTCTTTTCAGGGAGAAAATGGACTTCGGGGGGCCCTGCGCCAGGCAGCAGAAAGCTTTAAAGAAGAGGATATTCCTGTTGAAGACCAGGGGATCATCCGGGCTATTGAAACAGAAGGTGACAGCTGTGCTGATTTTATAAAAAAACAGCAGATCCAGATCCACCCAAGGATCCAGCTTGGCCTGGAGCGGAATGATGTATTTTTTAATGCCCAGACTGCCCACTTTTTACAGCTGACTTCCCATACAGGTTCTATGCAGACAGCCTGTAAGCAGATGCACATGTCCTATACGAAGGGCTGGAAGACCCTAAGAGAAGCAGAAAAGCAGTTAGGTTTTCCGCTTTTATTTTCCCAATCCGGAGGCAGTGATGGAGGCTTTTCCAAATTGACACCTAAGGGAGAAGAATTTTTAAAGCGGTATGTAAAAATGGAAGAAGAACTGAAAAAAGAGGGAGAACGGCTGTTTGAACTTTATTTTGGATGTTAGGTAAAATACTGCGGTCCATGCAACGCTAACGTCTCTGATATCGGATTATTGCGTGCTTTGCACTCCTGTAATTCTGAAAACATTCGTAATCCGCTTATTAAAATAAGAATTGCATAAATTAAAAAAACTGTTATAATGTATTTAAGAATGAACAAGCGCAGTTTGGAGCTTTATGCAAGCAGTGTATCAGATGTGGCTCTGTGGGATAGAGGATCATATCTGTGAAAAAAGCCGGTCTGATCATGACCTGGGACAAAAGTGTCCTGGAAATGATTGGCCGGTTTTTTTGTTAAAGCGTTATTCGCGAACGAAAATAACGAAAGGAGAATGGGAATGGGGGAAAGCAGGCTTCACTACGGAATGTCACTGAGGCTGTATTTTGAAGAAAAAGCTTTTGGACCGGGAATGGTCATGCTCCTTAGGGAGGTGGAGCGTACCGGTTCCCTGCAAAAGGCGGCAAAAAACATGAATATGGCTTACAGCAAAGCCTGGAAGATGTTAAAAGGGGCAGAAAAAGAATGGGGATTTGCCCTTACAGACCGTGAGGCCGGGGGGAAAGACGGCGGCGGTTCCAGGCTGACACCACAGGCAAAAGGACTGATCGAGGCATATGTGGGATTTAAACAGGATGCAGAGGAACAGTTAGACCAGCTGTTTGCACAGTATTTTTCAGAGGAAACGGTAGAAAAAATAAAAGAAATGGAGTGATATTATGGAACCACAGGAGATCGTATTCTGTAAAGGAGGCGGCTGTACTGCAAAGCTGGGACCGGGAATCCTGGCAAAAGTGTTAAATAATCTGCCAAAAACCTATGATCCAAACCTGCTTATCGGTTTTGACGGTTCTGATGATGCAGCAGTGTATAAGCTCACAGATGATCTGGCAATTGTCCAGACACTGGATTTTTTCCCGCCTATGGTGGAAGATCCTTATATTTTCGGTCAGATCGCAGCAGCCAATGCTTTAAGTGATATCTATGCTATGGGCGGAGATGTAAAAACTGCCTTAAACATCGTATGCTTCCCGGAAGCCATGGATTTAAACATCCTGGGAAAGATCATGTTAGGAGGCAGTGAAAAGGTAAGGGAAGCCGGAGGTGTACTTGCCGGAGGTCATTCTATTGCAGACAGTGATGTAAAATACGGTTTGTCTGTAACAGGTGTGATCCACCCGGATAAGGTATTTGCCAACAGCGGCTGCAAGGTGGGAGATGCACTGATCCTTACAAAACCTCTCGGCGTGGGAATTGTATGTACAGCATCCCGTATGAAAGTGGTTTCCAAAGAAGCATATGAGCTGGCAGTAAAATCCATGACTACTTTAAATAAATACGCATCGGAGATCCTTCGTAAATACCGCCTTCACGGTTGTACTGATGTAACCGGATTCGGCTTTTTAGGGCATCTTTGTGAAATGGTCACAGATCAGGCTACAGCAAGGATTGATAAGGAAAAAATACCTTATATCCCGGAATGTGAGGATTATGTAGAAGAATTTTACCTTACAGCTGCTGCACAGAGAAATCGAAATCATGTGCAGGATAAGGTGGAGTTTAAAAACTGTTCCTTTGCAACAGAAGAGATTTTATACGATCCACAGACTTCAGGAGGACTGCTGGCATCTGTAGATAAAGAAGATGTTCCTGCAATTATGGAAGAGCTTGAAAAACTGGGACTTCCCTGCGGTGTAGTAGGAGAGATACTGCCAAAGCAGGAAAAAGCGGTTATCATCCAGTAGAATGAGTGCAGGAAAGACTCCGGAAGAACATTTTATGGAAAGAGAGGAAGAAAAACATGAGATTAGATGAAAGAGGAAAGCAGTGTCCATTACCAGTTATTGAAGCAAAGAAAGCATTAGAGTCATCCGCACCAGGAGAAAAAGTAGAGGTTGTAGTAGATAATGAGATCGCAGTACAGAATTTAACCAAAATGGCAGACCACAAAGGTTTTGCAGTATGCTCTGAAAAGACAGGTGAGCGTGAATTTTTAGTTACCATTACTACAGGTGAAGGAAATGGAGAAACAGCTCAGGCACCAGCGGCAGCAGAGGAAGTGACCTGCACACCAGATGGCAGAAGAAAAGGTATGGTAGTTGTTCTTTCTTCAAACCAGATGGGACAGGGAGATGAAGTATTAGGAAAGCTTCTGATGAAAGGCTTTGTATTTGCACTGACTCAGCAGGATATGCTGCCGGAGACCATTCTTTTATACAACAGCGGCGCATTCTTATCCTGTGAAGGCTCTGATAATCTGGAAGATCTTAAGACTTTAGAGGCACAGGGTGTGGAAATCCTTACCTGCGGTACCTGTTTAAATCATTATGGAATAGCTGAAAAACGTCAGGTAGGCGGCGTTACCAATATGTATGAGATCGTAGAGAAAATGACCAAAGCCAGCGTAGTAGTACGCCCATAATGTAACAGGTCAGAAATCAGGAAAATGGACGAGAACATTTCATATTGAAGGAGAATACAGCAACATGATACAGAGGAAGGAACAGCTTATATTCGTAAGAGGAGGGGGAGATATTGCCACCGGCACGATCAGCCGACTGTTTCACAGTGGTTATCCGGTAGTGATATTAGAAACCACTTCTCCGTCTGCGATCCGCCGTCAGGTGGCTCTTTCGGAAGCTGTTTATGACGGGGAAAGCAAAGTAGAGGATGTGACCTGCATAAAGGTGGATTCCTGGGAAGAAGCAAAAGAAGTATTAAAAGAGCAAAAGAAAGTGCCTCTTTTAGTGGATCCTGACTGTGATATATTAAAGCAGGTACGGCCATGGGCTCTGGTAGATGCCATTCTGGCAAAGAAAAATCTGGGGACCAGCAGAATGATGGCAGATAAGACCATTGCTTTGGGACCCGGTTTCAGTGCAGGGAAAGACGTGGACCTGGTAATTGAGACCCAGAGAGGACATAATCTTGGCCGTATTATCAAAGAAGGACCGGCAGCACCTAATACAGGAACTCCCGGTATCATCGGTGGATATGGTAAAGAGAGGGTCATCCATTCACCGGCAGAAGGAAAGCTTTACGGCAGAGTAAAGATCGGTGATAAGGTGGAAAAAGGGCAGACGATTGCTGTGATCTGCACAGAAAACGGAGAAGAGGTGAAGGTGGAAGCGACTCTTACCGGTCTGGTGCGGGGCCTGATACGGGATGCTTATCCGGTAACTACAGGATTTAAGATCGCAGATATTGATCCGAGAGAGAGCGAATATAAAAACTGCTTTACTATTTCTGATAAGGCAAGAAACATCGGCGGCTCAGTTTTGGAAGGGCTGATGATGCTGGAAAATGAACAGGGATATTAGGGAGGATATCTATGATCTACTTAGATAGTGCGGCAACTTCTTTTTACCGTCCGCCCTGTGTGGCGCAGGCAGTAGCAGAGGCCATTTCCAGTATGGGAAACTGTTCCAGGGGAGCTTATAAAGAAGCACTTACGGGAGCCAGGGTAATTTATGAGACCAGGGCTCTTTTAGCGGAAATGTTCCATGGAGATGGTCCGGAGCAGGTGGCTTTTACTGCTAATTCAACAGAAAGCTTAAATATTGCTATAAAGGGCTTGATCAGGCCGGGAGACCGTGTGGTAACTACTGTTTTAGAACATAACAGTGTTCTGCGTCCTCTTTATGAAATGGAAAAGCTGGGAGCAGAGCTGGTCATCGTTGGCTGTGAGAAGGCAGAAGAAAATGCTGATGAAGAGGAAAAAAAGCGGGTAAAACGTCTGGGAAAGCTGGATTACAGGGCTTTACAGGCGGCGATCACTCCGGGGACCAGGGCAGTAGTCATGACCCATGCATCTAATCTTACAGGAAATTGTACGGATCTGGCGAAAATAGGAGAGTGGTGCAAAAAGGCCGGGGCATTGTTTATTGTAGATGCATCCCAGACAGCAGGACATTTTCCTGTCAATATGCAAGAAAGCCATATAGATGTATTGTGTTTTACAGGTCATAAAGGTCTTATGGGGCCTCAGGGAACAGGAGGTCTGTGCGTGCGCAAAGGTCTTGGCATAAAACCACTGTTATCAGGTGGCAGCGGTATCCTTACTTTTGAAAAAAAACATCCGTCAGTGATGCCGACAGCCCTGGAAGCAGGAACTTTAAATGGTCACGGGATCGCCGGATTGCGGGCTGCTCTTCTTTATATTAAAGAAGAAGGGATTGATACTATAAGAAACCGAGAACACAAGCTGATGAAGCTTTTTTATGAACAGGTAAAGGAAATCCCGGATATCCGTATTTATGGGGATTTTTCACAGAAAGACAGAGCTGCCATTGTATCATTGAATCTGGGAGAAGAAAATTCAGGGGAGATAAGTGACTATCTGTCAGCAGAATATGAGATCGACACCCGTTCCGGTGGCCATTGTGCACCTTTGATGCATGGCGCATTAGGAACTGTGGATCAGGGAGCTGTGCGTTTCAGCTTTTCTCATTTTAATACAGAAGAGCAGGTGGAATGTGCAGTGCAGGCGCTGAAAGAGTATTAGCTGCGGTTTAACCGGATCAGCATATGGTGTCTGACCTGTAATGGATATCAGTATGCAGGGATAAAAGACGTCAATATCACCTGCAAAACAGGACTGTGGCCACTGACATTGACACCTGTCTGGAGGTGAAATGATCAGATGGAAACAGTCCTGTTTTTTATGTTTATAGGATTTTATGCCGGAACGTGCTGCATTAAGATTTCAGTAAGGGCAGTACCACTGCTGGTATGACAGCGAACGATCTCAGTTTCATTTTCATTGACCTCATCTAAGGCGCAGCGGATCATTTTGTGGGAAACGGTATTGGTGAACAGAACTAAAAGATCAGGTCTTCCGATCTGCTTGTCCAGACTGGCACTCATCTGGGTGAATACCTTTGCTTTGCAGTTATAGTTTTTACAGATTTTTTTATACTGACTGACCATACGGTCATGTCCGCCGATGATAACAACGCTCATAATGCAGCCTCCTTTTAAATGGTATGTCCTCTCGGAATCTTATACCCCGGAAAACATACGGACGTATTGAGAACATGTTCATTACTATATGTATGGGGAAATGATAAGTAATATGTTTTGTTTAAATGAAGTTAGCTTTAACTAACTATGGTAAAATCATACATGATTTATGGGAAAATGTCTATAGAGTTAAATGATAAGTTTTCTCAAAATACGTTAATGATTTGGCAGGTTTGTTAAAACTAAAATTTTTTGCACAATACACAAAAAGATTTAGATTTCATCGAAAACCTTATTATTTTTGCGGATTGTACCAAAAAAATTTTTAGGTTATACTATGTTCAGAGTTAAGAAAGAAATTAAACAAGCAATAAAACAGCAATTGATCCATAAAAAGTTACAGTTCAGCCATGACATCTTCTTGTTTCCATATTCATGAAAACAAGAAGCACGGCGGGTTCACCATATGCTGATTTGGATGAAAAAGTGCTTATGCAGGCAAGCTTGCAACACACTTTCTCATTCAAACCAGCGCATGGCTGAACTGTAACTATAAAAACTATGACTCAGAAAGGAAGATAAGAACATGGCAGCAATCACAGTAGCATTTGTATTTGGAACTCTGGCTTATGATATGTATAAAGTAATCTGTAGCAAATAATTTCTTAGGTAATATAAGATTTAAAGAAACTTAAAGGACCTGAAACAGCCCGGATTTTCCGGAAACCTGTTTTGGGTCTTTTTGCGTTTTGTTTTTGTAGATTTATTTGTATTTCCATTTGTGTCTTCAAGGTGCAGATTTCTTTACGGTCTGAAAAAAGTATGTTAGAATGTATCAAATGGCAAAATTTTTGGGGGAATTGTTTTGAGGATTTCAGTAAAAAATGGGGGAAGCTGGACGCAGACAGATGCACTGTGGATGGCCCTTTCCATAGATAGACATCTCCGCACACAAAAAGATCATCCGGTCATCCTTTCATTTGCAGGAGGCGGAGGAAAAACTTCATATATCCGCCGTCTTGCCTGGGAAGGGAGAGAACGAGGGTTAAAGGTACTGGTAATGACCACGACCCACATGGCAGAGCCAGAACATTTTGCAGTTTTTAAACGGGATCTGGAAATGGTAAGAAGCATGCTTGAGAAAGAATCCATCGCAGTAGCAGGACGCCCTGTAAAGGATGGAAAGATTGCTTTCTGGGATAAGGATTTTTACAAACAGGCTGCGGCATTGGCAGATATTGTGCTTATAGAAGCAGATGGATCTAAACGTCTTCCAGTAAAAATCCCAGGGGAAAATGAGCCGGTGATACCGGAAAATTCCAGTGTCATTATCTGTATCTATGGCCTTGGTGCCATTGGAAAACAGTCAGACAGCTGTTGTTTTCGTTTAAACCAGTCAGAAGCCCTCTTAAAATTGAAAGATGAGGAAAAAAACGGGCACTGGATCATGACAGAGGAAAAAATGGCTTATCTCATGAGGGAAGGATATCTGAACCCTTTGAGAAAAGTATTTTCAGACTCTCTGGTGATCATGGCGCTGAACCAGGCAGATACAAAGGAAGCAGAAGAACAGGGGAAATACATTTTAAAGTCAGCTGGAGAAGAGCAGGGAATATTAACAGGAAAAATGTATGAAGAATCTTCTTTTGACTTATTTTAAGATTCCGGGAGAACATTAAAGATAAAGGAGGAGTGTAAATGAATGTATCGCTGATCTATATGGCGTCTGGGTTTGGAAAGCGGTATGGGACAAATAAGCTGCTAACAGAATTTCAGGGCGAACCGCTGTATCTCCATGGGCTGTTAAGTTTGCAGAAAGCAGCCAGGCTTTTAGCAGAGGACAAGATCCGGTGTGAACTTTTTCTGATCAGCCAGTATGAAAGAGTCTTATCCGGTTCTTTTGACCGGGTTCCTGAAGCAGAACGTATTTTCAATGAGGACAGTGATCTTGGGATCACGGCATCTTTAAAGCTGGGAACGGAAGTTTCAAGGAAAGACACGGATGCATTCCTCTATTTTGTAGCGGACCAGCCATGTATGAGGGGGGAGACCATAGCAGAGTTTGTCCGTGGATTTTTAAAAAGCGGTAAAGGAATCGGCTGTGTATGTGCAAAGGGGCACAGAGGCAGTCCCAATCTGTTTGCCGGAAAATATAAAAAGGAACTTCTTGCCCTGGAAGGCGATCAGGGCGGACGACAGATCATGCAGGAGCATCCGGAAGATATCTGGATGATGGAAGTGGATGAGCGGGAATTAAGGGATATCGATCATCCGGAGGATCTTAAGCAGCTGCGCCTGGAACTGGAACATTCATAACAGTTTGGCACATCCAGACAGAGCAGACAACACAAACACATAAGGGGAGAAAAAATGGGACAGAAAGAAGAGACAGAAGAAAAACAGGAAAGAAATAACTTTGCCAAAGGAAGTATTGTTGTAAATATATTAAAGCTGGCTGTGCCTATGACTTTGGCCCAGCTGATCAATGTGCTTTACAACATTGTAGACCGCCTTTATATTGGGCAGCTAAAGGATGAGGCAACTCTTTCTTTAACCGGGCTGGGACTTTGCCTTCCTATCATATCCATTGTCATTGCATTTGCCAATTTGTTTGGTATGGGCGGTGCGCCTTTATGCTCTATTGAAAGAGGAAGAGGCAACAACGAAGAAGCAGAAGCCATTATGGGAAATTCCTTTGCCATGATGGTCATTGTAGGCCTGATCCTTACTGTAGTGGGACTGATATTTAAACGGCCTATGCTGTATTTATTTGGTGCCAGTGACGCCACCATCGGGTATGCAGATGCTTATATCACCATTTACCTCATTGGAAATCTTTTTGTTATGACTGGCCTTGGAATGAACAGCTTTATTAACTCCCAGGGCTTTGGCACCATCGGTATGATGACGGTTCTTTTAGGTGCAGTTGCAAATATCCTGTTAGACCCGGTATTTATTTTCTTTTTCCATATGGGGGTTCAGGGAGCAGCACTGGCTACGATCTTTTCCCAGCTGATCTCAGCTATATGGATCTTAAAATTCCTTACAGGTCCTAAGGCAATCTTAAAGCTTAAAAAGGATGCCATGAAGTTAAAACGCAGCAGAGTCCTCCGGATCATCGGTCTTGGAATGAGTGGTTTTACCATGTCTATCACTAACAGTTCTGTTCAGGTCATGTATAATGCCATGCTCCAGAAAACAGGAGGTGATCTGTATGTAGGTATCATGACTGTTATTAATACAGTCAGAGAAGTGATCTCCATGCCGGTCCAGGGCATTACACACAGTTCCCAGCCGGTCATGGGCTATAATTATGGTGCAAAAGAATATGGACGTGTGAAAAAGGCTATTGTGTTTGTATCTGCCATATCTGTTTTATATACCCTTGGAATGTGGTTTATCGTCCATACATTCCCTGGTTTCTTTATCCGTATTTTTAACAGCAACGGTGACCTGATAGATGCGGGAATACCTGCCATACGTATTTATTTCTTCGGCTTTTTCATGATGGCTTTCCAGTTTGCAGGCCAGTCTATTTTTGTTGGCCTTGGAAAAGCGAAGAATGCAGTGTTTTTCTCTATCTTCCGCAAAGTGATCATTGTAATACCGCTGATCATCATTCTGCCTTCTATTTTCCATCTGGGAACAGACGGTATCCTTATGGCTGAGCCTGTATCCAATTTCATCGGCGGAGCAGCTTGCTTTATTACTATGCTATGTACAGTATGGCTGGAACTTAGCCGTGGGGAAAGAGAAAACAACCAACGGAGAAAATAACAAATGAAGATAAAAGTACAAAAGCTTACAATAGGCGCTGTTCTCATTGCAGCAGCGTCTGCCTTTCTGTTCTGCAGCGGATTTAAAAAAGCATCTGACTATGGAAATGGTGAAAGTGGCTATTTAAAGTCTGCTACTTATTATTCAGATGAATGGGTAATTAACTTCTGGAACAGTGAAAGCAACCATATGGAGGAAGAATTAAAACAAATCGCAGAGGATGGATTTAACAGCATTATCCTGGTGGTCCCATGGCGGGAATTCCAGCCGTCCATGAATCCGCAGTGTTATAATGACTATGCCTGGGAAAAGTTTGACCGCGTTATGGAAGCAGCGCAGAGGCAGAACCTTAAAGTTATGCTGCGTGTAGGTTATACCTGGGATTATTACAGTGGTGATAATGTTCTGGAACGTTATGAAAAGCTGCTGTATGATGATGGAACAAAACGGGCATGGATCCAATATGCAAAGCGTTTGTATGAAAGAGCAGCAGTTCATGAAAATTTCTGCGGCGGCTTTATCACATGGGAAGATTTCTGGAATTTTGCAGAAAACAGCGTTTTTTACGGAAGCGGGTTAGCAGGAAGGAAAATGGCTTCAAAATGCGGTTATACCCAGTATGTAAAAGAACATTATACATTAGAAGAACTGGAAGAAATGTATCAGGATACCTTTAAAACATATGAGGATGTATATTTGCCGGATAGTTTAAATACCTATAGCCGAAAAGTTTTTTACCAGTTTTATGATGATTTTTTAAATAAGATATTAGTAGAAACACAGGCCGTATTTCCAGATCTTTCCATGGAAGTACGCCTGGATATCGATCCGGTGAAAAGACCGGACGGTACACTGGAAGGAGTGTTCCATGATGCCACATTTACCTGTGGCTCTTCCGGCTTTACCAGTGCTATGTATAGTGTCGCTATGGGCTTTGAAAGCAATGGGCAGGAATTAAGCGCAGCCCAGGCTCTGGCTGGTACAGGACAGAACTTAGACCGGCTGTCTGCTGCAAACGGTGGTAAGAAGCTGTATGTGGACCAGTTCTTATTTACAGACAATACTCCGGGCTTTGAGCAGAATGCAAAGCTGACAGAATCGGAAAAAAGTGCTTATCTGGATGGTGTGGCAGATATTTTTAAGGCAAAGACCCTTGGATATGCCATCTGGACCTACAGGGACTATGGGGATAATAAGCTTTATAATCCGCAGTTTGCATTGGATAAACAGGGGTGGGACTTCTCCAGCGGAAGTTATATAGAAGAGCGGGATGGAAATAAAATGGCTGTTATTCCTTCTTTTGGAAAAATTTCCCAGAATATAAAAAAACGGTCTGCAGGTGGAAATGGGAAAAAGGCACATGTAAGGTTTTGGCTGGAAGGAGATGGAAACTGCCGGGTTACAGTCCGGGGCGGAGAAAAGAGCCAGACTGTACCGGCAGGAGCCCCGCAGATCATAGAACTGACATTTCCGGGTATTTCCATCAGTGAAGTAAGCTTTACAGTCCAGGGAACGGGAAAAGTTTACATAGATGATGTAAAAGTGTATACCTGGATCACAGAGGGTGATATGTACCATATGGATGGCACAGAAAGTACCTGTACCAAGGATCTTCGGGCCATGAACAGGAAAGTACAGTAAAAAGAGCAGCAAAAGAATTAAAATAATAAAAAAGAATAAAAATGAAGTTTTGAAACATAATAGTCTGGTAACTATGAAATATGTTCCTGGTACAGTTATTTACGAAACGTAGTATCCGGGAACAGTATAAGATCGTTGAAGAATCATGAAAATTCAGGAGGGACCAGACATGACAAAACTGGAATGCAGCGCAAATAATTGTGTACACAACTCAGAAGGCTACTGCTGTAAAAGCTCTATTAATGTAGAAGGCGCAGATGCAAAATGTGCAGATGATACCTGCTGCGCAAGCTTTTCTGAAAACACTGGCGGTGTTTTTAAGAACCTTTTTAAAACACCGGAATCTAAGCTGGATGTAGTTTGTGATGCTGATAACTGCAGCCATAATGAGGATCATTGCTGCTGTGCAGGTAAGATCGACATCCGGGGCGAAGGAGCCTGTGACTGCGGGGAGACCTGCTGCGGTACTTTTACACGGAAAGTTACAGTTTAGCCATGACATCTTCTTGTTTCCATATTCATGAAAACAAGAAGCATGGTGGGTTCACCATATGCAGGTTTGGATGAAAAATTGCTTATGCAAGCAAGCTTGCAACACACTTTCTCATTCAAACCAGCGCATGGCTGAACTGTACACGAAAATAAAAAGTTAAAAAGAGTATTGACAAATGAAATAAAAAAGAGTATAGTAATAAAAGTTGTGAGAACGACTGACAGGAAAGCAGGTATATCCGCCTCACCCTGGCACGAGTAAGTGACCCGGGTTCATATTTCAGACACTGTAGCAAATAAAAAACGGAATGTTTCGGTTTTACTTTTACGGCTGTAAAAGGTTTCAGTGGAAGATTATGTATTTTATGCGGATGGCACTGGCTATCCGCTTTATTTATTTTGCTCTTCATTCAAAAACATGACTATGGAGGTGTACGACTATTAGCGAATTAATGATTAACGAACAGATCAGAGACAGAGAAGTAAGACTGATCGGTGAAAATGGTGAACAGTTAGGAATCATGTCTGCAAGAGATGCTTTCAAGCTGGCACAGGAGGCAGAATTAGATCTGGTAAAGATCGCACCAACTGCTAAACCGCCGGTATGTAAGATCATCGATTACGGAAAATACCGTTACGAGCTTGCCCGCAAGGAAAAGGAAGCCCGCAAGAAACAGAAAGTAATTGATGTAAAAGAAGTTCGTTTGTCCCCGAATATTGATACCAACGACCTGAATACAAAAGTGGGAGCTGCAAGAAAGTTCCTGGAAAAGGGAGACAAAGTAAAAGTAACTCTTCGTTTCCGCGGTCGTGAGATGGCACATATGTCTAAGTCAAAATACATTCTGGACGATTTCGCTGAGAGTCTGGCTGATATCGCAGTAGTAGATAAGCCCTCAAAAGTGGAAGGAAGAAGCATGGTTATGTTTTTAACTGCAAAACGTTAAAATAGAAAGTTTT
>ENA-UONU01000304-UONU01000304.1-human-gut-metagenome-genome-assembly--contig:-CS51-NODE-304-length-64284-cov-13.857121_pt1 | contig 64284 bp, 60 predicted proteins | sample MGYA00242462_ERZ724009 | MGnify/ENA metagenome assembly ERZ724009 | reverse complement strand
TCTGTTTCGCTTAATTTTTTTCTTCCTCACCCACTTGACTTCATACCATTGGACTAAACTATATAGTCTCCTGATTCTGAGTCTGATTTGTTATATGCAGGGTCGGAGCGACTCATTCTTTACACAGCAAATTGTTGGTGACAACAATTTGTTTTGCTGGAGCAACGAATGGGCAGCCTCACGGGCCATAGAAAGGCTCTGCGAGGAGCCGGCCCGCGGCTGATGCCAGGGGCAACGAAGGAAAACCTGTGCAGCCTTTTTCGTTAAAAAAGACACCTGGCAAGTCTTAGAATGGCACCGAAACTCCCGCGCATGGCAATATCTCCAGAATTGACTCCCTATCCAGGATGAGGGACTCATCCTGTGCTTTGTAGTACCCCTGTCTCGGGGGCTGGCAGAAGACATTTCCCAGGATATTTGGGGCCTCCAAAATGACATCGTACTGAGATGCCTCGGCGACCAGCCCAGAGAAGATAGTTCCATCCTCCCCGTATAACAGCACCGTGCGGGCCAGCAGGTCTGACGCCGGGCATTCCAGCAAACTTTTTTGCTCCAGGACTGGCCGCCAGCCAAACCCAATGTGCTGATATGCAGAATCGGTCATCTCTACCGTGTCTTTCTCCGCGCAGCCCCAGATGAGGGCTTGTTTGCTGCGCGGCGACAGGACTGAGGTCCCAAGCGAATAGGTGCCGGACCAATGGATGATGTTGTTGTCCTCAGAGGCATCCAGCATGTCGTCCCAATCGGACCCGCCGTTCTTATCCTCCAGCAGGCACCGCACACGGCAGGCGTCGCCATCGATCTGGATATCCTTCCCCATCGTCAGGCCTGACGCGGAGAGGATGTCCCAGCTGACATTAAGGAGGATGTTGTCATCCGCAATGAGTCGGTCGTCCACGAATACCCAGCCAATTTCCATGCCAGGCACTGTATCTCCCAGCTCGATTTTAGGCGGGTTGTTGGAATCGCACTTGGTTAGGACTGTGCCTGGCGGCACAGGGATCCCATCCAGATAGATCGTTCCGAACTTCTCTAAAATAGCCATTAAACTGCCTCCTTGCTGTAGGTTTGCAGCGACCAGATACCCTTTCTGTCCACGGCCATGCAGAAGCCAGAATTGGAGACCCAGGGCGAATGGCCGGAGCCATCGTCGGAAAGGCAAAGACCGCTGGACAGCAGAAGGTCATAGTCGTTGATCTCCACCAGGTCGCCGGTGACAAACTCACCGGTATTGGTCCAGATGGCGATCTTCTCACCCTGGGCATCGGACAGCTCTGGCTGGACTGGCTCCAGAACCGGGATCCAGGACGCGTTCTTTCGGTCGCCGGCATTCAGGCCACGCATCTCATATTGCCCGTCCCGCAGCCGGACTGCCGCCGGCTTAAAAGGGTCTCCTTCCATACCAAGATCATCCAGCCAGACCCGCTTCCTTGGAGCGGCGGTATTGTCAGGACTTCCCAGGGCTCTGAGGTACTGCTTGAACTCTCCCAGGTCTTCCACATCCTCTCCTCTGCGGAGAAGCCGGATGCGGTATGGTAGCCGATCAATTGTGATCTCCCGGCTTTCAATGAGGGCATTGTGGACCAGTGCATTCCAGCTAATACCTACAACAAGATCGTATCTGGAAACCAGAAGGCCGCCGACGACGACCCAATGGATGAATCTCCCATCACTGTTGCCAATCTCTATCTTTGGATTTTCCGCCGACTGAGGAAGCTGCACCCCCGGTTCTGCCGGCCGTCCATCGATGTACAAGGTCCCAAAAGATCTGCTGATAGGCGCCATTTTCTCATTTCTCCTCTTCTTCGTATTCCTGTACGACCCGTAATCCAGTACGGTCCACCAGGTATATGTCCTTCTCATCGCGGACCCACGGGGATGTGGAATTCCTGTCCAACCGGCGGAAGATGCCGCCTTCCAAGACCAGGTCATAGTCGTTCAACTCCAGCAGGTTGCCGGAGACAAAATCACCGGCAGTTGTCCAGATGGATAGCTTCTTTCCCTGTAGCTTGTCGTCCAGCGCCGGTTGGATCGGCTCCAGGACTGGTTGCCAGGCCATGCCACAGAACTCGCTGGCCATAGCCCCGTCCAGAACGACATTTTCGCGGGCGACCCGGCCGGAGAACTGGAAATAGTTGCCTTCATCCACGCTGACACTGTTCGGGACATCGTACCAGACCTTTGGGTAGTCCTTGGCGCTCCCGTTCCCGTAGGCATCCACGAACATCCCAATTTCGCCGAGGTCCGAATCAGAGACGGCGCCGGCCCGTATGAGCCTCATCTGATAGGCGAGCCCATCGATGAGGACCTTCTTGGCCAAGTGTAGTTTCTTCCGCCACAGACATTCCAGGCTAATACCGGTGATGAGCGGGTTCACAGAGATATAGGCGTGTCCAATATCGATCCAGGGCAGTCCATTGCCGTGTGTGTTTCCCAACCGAAGATGCTCGCTGGGAGCGAACCATTCCCCGTTCAGGACTGGATATTCTGTAGCTGGGTCTCCATTGATGTACAGGGCGCCAAAATGGCGAATTAGAATATATTCCATATGTTTTGATACCTTCCTTGTGTTTTCTCTCCAAAATTGGTTTCTCTGAAGCTATCCTATGCGGACTGGAAATTTTCCATTCGGGGCAGGGTTTTGTTTGGCGCCTAATGGTTTTGCGTACAGGATTTGCTGGGAAAGGCTTGAGTCTTTTTTACGAAGAGAAGAGTCGGGGGGATTTTCCTTCGCCGAACAGTATCGCTGCGGGCCAGTTCCCTTCGGGAATCTATGCTATAGGTTCCCGAAAGGAAGCTATGTGGGGTCCGTGAGACTGCCCAGTCTCCAAGCCCAGAATTGGTTGTCTCCGCCGCCGTCCAGAGCAAATTGTTTTCAGCTACAGCCAACTTGCGAAAATATTCTGCAGCAAATTTGCATATAATATAAATAGTGTACAACCACAAAGTCACCTTCTCGGCTATAAATAACCGAGACCCCTTGCGGCGCTCATTGGAAGAACCTCAGATTGGAGGGATACATCATAATCAAGAAGAAAAACGCCCCGGATGTTCCGATGATTGACCGCCGGACCCGGCCCAATTGGAAGCTCGTTCATGTTCCAAACCGGGTGTATATGAACCCGAACAGCCGGACCCGGCAGCGTATCTTCCTGCCCGGGATCGCCCATCTTGTCACTGAGGGTATGTGTGAGAAGCACGGGCATCCGTATGAGTTTCAGATCGTGATCGATGCTCCCCTACGGGATATGGCCAACATCCTTGCTGAGTTTTGCTGCCGTGTGCGGGCCGGCTATCAGTTCGAGCCTGGCGATGTGTTGGACGATATTCTGGCGGATGGGGCACTTGTTCGGCTGGACCTCCATGTGGACCTTCAGTTCCGGCCGGTGCTGCGGGTCGTCTTCCAGGATGGACAGGACCGGTGGCCGGAGGATGAGAAGTGTAGCTACGGATGCAACCTGCAGAATGTGCCGACACCGCTGCTGCTGTATCCGGATATTTGGCGAAAGAAAAATAGAGAGAATTAAATTAGAGGAGGAATTGCAACATGTCTAAGAACAGCAAAAACTTTGTACCAACGGTGCATCAAAAGGCCGGCGAGATCAACCGGACTAATCCAGATTGGCGTCTGGACCTGATCCGCAACGGCGTGCCCTGCGCCTGCTGCGGTAAAATCGAGTACCCCTATGTCAACAATATTTGCGATTGCCATTCTCATGGGCTCATCGAGCGGCATGGGGCCAAATACGAATTCCAGGTGGTGCTGGAGTACCCGGTCTCGGTGATCGGGTTCGTGCTGAACGAGCTGGGCTACCGGGTGCGGGCCGGCGAGGTCTTCCGTCCGGGTGACCTGGTGGAGGGCATCTTCGAGGATTGCCAGGTGCGGCTGGACAAGTTTGCCGACTGCGATGGGCGGCCCATCCTGCGCGTCGTCATCCCGGATGGCTACAACCGGTGGCCGGAGGATCCGGCCTGCGACCCCAAGTACCAGCTACAGCGGCTGCCCTTGGTGCAGCTGCGGAACCCGCGGTACCTCGCGTACTAATTTTTGGGGAGGGAGCAACATGATATATACTCCTGCAACGCGGCTCGCCCTGCAGATCGCCGAGGAGGCGCACCGGGGCCAGACGGACAGCGCCGGTTTTCCCTATATCTTGCATCCGATCTTGGTAGCCGAGCAGCAGAAGATCGAAGCTGCCGTTGTGGCGGCCCTTCTGCACGATGTCTGTGAGGACTGCGGCATCACCCTGAAAGAGCTGTTGGATCGGGGCGTGCCCAAGGAGGCCGTGGAGGCCGTCCGGCTGCTGACGCATCGCAAGGGGGTGCCGTATTTGGACTACATCCGGGCGATGCGCAGCAACAAGATCGCCGTGGCGGTCAAGCTGGCCGATCTGGACATGAACCTGGAGCCGGCCCGGCTGGAGATGTGCCCGAAGGAGCGGAAGGAACGACTGAAGAAAAAGAGCGACATATATCGCCAGGCGCTGCGCATTCTTGTCTCCAGTCTTTAAGGACTGCAAAATAGGAGCCTTTGGCTGTTGTAGCCGGGGCTCCTGTTTCTTTGTTAACAGACTGGAAAGACCTTCTCCTGTTGGAGAAGGTCTTTTGGCACGCCGCCGCTAGACGCGGGCAAGGGCGCGACAGCCGATGATTCGACCGTCTGCGTCCCGGACCGAGTCGTCTACGATAAATACATCGTCGCGGTCCCGCACAGCTTGTGCAGTGATGGCAGACACAACGAAGGCAACACCTGGCTGCGGGTCAGGCAGCCCAGTGACATCACCGAAAGAGGTGGCGTTGACGGGGACGGCGACGCCGTCGACATCAACAGTGCCAACGCAGGAACGGGAAGTGGCGGCGCGGGCAACCACGCCAGAGGCGGGCAGGGTAAGGACAACCTGGTTGTCCTCGCCGAGCACATGGATGGCGTGGGGTGTGAGATTACGAATCTCCATTATGTACATACCTCCAAAAAAGAATATATTTCCCCCAAATTGGAATGATGTCCAGTTATATGTACGCTTTTCAAAAACTATTCCAGATTCTCCCTCGTTTTTCTAAACAATTTGCAAAATTCGTCGTTTGCAGCAATGGAAAAACCCCTACGAATATCCGCCCAAAGAACGAAGGAGCCACCTCTCCCCTGGCCCCTCCATCCCGCACAAAACAACTACTCCGCGAAACTGTTTCGCCCCAATATAGTTTTGGCGCAATTTGCATATGATACAACCAGATACCAATTAGGAAATACATATACAGTTACAGGAGGAACAATACATATGGAGACTAACATCAACATCATCGCTGGCCGCAAAGAATCTGAGGCCGGCATCCGCTTCGGCACCATCGCTACCGCTCCCTTCTGGATCGACGGGAAGGACGAGTCCATTGACGCGGATGGGCAAGAAGTCCGACTGGGGAACTCGAACCGGGCTGATCCTAACCAGTTAACCTGGAACATTGCAGATGGCAAGCTCATTCAGAGCAACCTCTGCGCCCGGCGCCGCTGGGGCGACCTTTCCTGGTCCGATCTCATCCTGGGCAGCCGGGTGACCATCGACGGTCTGCTGTTCAACGCCCAGATCCCATGCATCGATGAGGATACAGCCCTGTGCGGTAAGTTCGAAATGCCCAAGCACAGCTACTGGGCATACAGCAATCAGCGCAAGGAGCAGCAATCCTTCACGCTGACCCCCGGTCCGAAACCGGAGCCGATCGTCGTCTGCGGGCCTGCCAATGAATACCTGCGGCTCATCCTCACCCCCATCAATCCTGAGTTGAAGGACCTGGTTGGCAAGCGGGTGCGGATGATCCTGGACCATGATGGGAACACCTGCATCATCACTGCCAACCTGGATGAGGTGGATACCTACGATATCACCTGCTCCAGGGTTCAGACTGACGAGGGTAATCTCTCCAATACCTTCGTCCAGTGGCACGCCGACTTAGAGACCCTCTATGTCTCCCGGGACGCCGTGATCGCTGTCGGGATGGTGCTGTCGCCATGCTAAAGCAGCTTGCATTCGGCAGCATCCGGCATGACGGCGTCGAGACCAAGATCTCAGTTGGAGACACGGACCCGATGCAGTCCGGCATCCTGTGGTCCTGGTACAAGGGCCTGTTGGTGCAGTCACACCAGATCATCTGCCCATGGTGGCCCGGCGAGGAGAGTCCAAAACTCCTTACCGGCCTCCCTGTGGAGGTGGATGGATTCCCATTCGTCTGCCGCATCCCGGTTCTGCCCGACGACCAAGATGTCATCGAGGCAGTAGACTGGGGCTCCTATCCATTCTGGTGCCTGAACCCAAAGAATCCCAAACGGCCGCACATGTGCAAGCCGCAGGCCAGCACAAAGGTCAGTCGGGCGACAAGATATGATGTCCGCTGTATGCTGCGACTCATTATGGAACCAGTACCGGTGGCGCCAAACCCGCTCGTCGGCAAACCGGTCAAACTCCTCTTTCAGCCCTATGTCCTGCACGGATGGTTGGACGAGATCACCGACTATGACCTGGTCTGCCGGATGACGGAGGATACGCACATCTCCCCCGACTGGGGGATCAGAAAAGGCGAAGAAGTTTATATTGACCGGGAGGCGGTGATGAGTCTCGCCCCCGGTTAAGGAGGAATCCATATCATGGCGAAATTCATTTCGTTTGGGCACTTGAATATCGATGGGGCGGATGAACTGCACATTACCGCTGAGCACGATCCGCCTGTGGACCGGCGCGACATCTGGGGCCGCCTCGTGATGGACCCGATCCTCCCCGACAGCCTCAGCGCCATCATCGGTCAGGAGGTCAAGTTGTTTCTGCCAACAGGCGTCTCCGGACCGCTCATCCTGGAGGAGGTCACCGACTACGATCTCATCTGCAGCGGCAGGGGCATGAAGGAACTCGTCTTCGAGAGAGCCTCAGTGCTGAACATTGTGACCAGAGAGGAGGACTGAGGCATGACATCGATCCATCTCAGCAACATCTTTGGGCTACCGTCGGGTGTTGAGAAAATCGCATATTGGCGGGTTTTTGGACAGAAGCTCGTTTCGTCCTGCACTGCAGGAATGTTTTCCTGGGAGCAAGCCCAGAGCTTCCATATCATCGGAGGGATCCCGATCCAGGCCAACGGCATGCAGTTCCTGGCCCGAATTCCAAATGTACCGGATGATGAAGAACTGCTGCCGAGTCTGACAGCAGGCGTCTGGATCTTCAGCAACGGTCTTGGCAGCGTTGGCAACAATGGCGAATTGGCCAGCGCCTCTCCCGTGGAAAAACGGCATTTGCAGCTGGTGCTGGAACCCAAGTGCCCGGACCTCTCCGGCATCCACAGTCTCCGCAAGGCCGACCTGCTGCTCCCCAGCGGCCGCATCACCGTATATATCGAAGACAGCAACGAGTACGACCTCATTTGCTGGAAGACAGATATGCTGGAGCGGACGCCGGAGCAGTACCGGCGCATCGAAGGAGACCAAATATTCGTGGACAAGTCTGCGATCCTGAACGCCTGCCTATACGGCACCGGCTGAGGGCCGCAGCCCCGCATCAGAGTCCGCCATTTTGGCAGGCTCTGATTTTTTTGCGGAAATTTTCGAAAAGACCTTGACTTTTTCCATAACACCCTGTATAATGAGAATAAATTAGAAGAAAGGAGCGGCCTGTCATGCTGCGAGTTATGATTGCCAAATTGCATAATGAACAGTATTCTCAGAGCTATTGGTTTAATAGTTCTGAGCGTTTGTCGTGCGTGGATTTGGTAACAAACAGGCCGAGAATGGGCGGATTATAACGCCTATAGTCCTTTTGGCATATATGTTTGAAGCCAGTCTGCGCAGACGCGTAGGCTGGCTTTTTTCTATGCTTTCTGATGGTTGGCGCGTTGAGGGGAACCCCAAGGGGCTTGGAGAACTATACTTTCTGTAATCATGGAGGGATGCGCCGAACTTGGTAAGGCGCCCGACTGCTAATCGGGTTGTCCGGGAGAACCGGGCTTGGGGGTTCGAGTCCCCCTCCCTTCGCCAGATATGCTCTTTGCTCTGTTGTGCCGGGATAGGACTGATGATTCTTTTCTAACGAAGAAAAGTGGCCTGGGTTTTGTTTGGCTGCCGTAAGCACTCGCTATAGCCGGTTCCCTCTCGGGAACCGATGTGGGGTCCATGGGATTTCGTTGTTTTGTACTACAGCCGACTATCTCTGCCGCCGCGGGAAACCACATGACTTTCGAAGAAGGTCGCGAGCAGGTCGCACGGACCCAGCATAGGCTCCGGAACGGAGCCGGACCGGGCGAGAGATCCCGGAAAAGAAAACTGCCCCATCAGCTTTTCTTCGTTAAAAAGACCCTTGCTTGCTCCCGAAAATATAAATTGGAGGAAGTGCATATAATATAAATAGAGTAGGGCACATGGGGTCCACGATTTCCAATATGGCAGCGATGGCAAGTGGCTATGCCAGCCGGTCCTGAACACCGGTGGTCTTCGGGCTTGGGGGTTCGACGCCCTCCGCTGTCGCCACCCGCGAAAGCGGGCCATGTTGTTCTCCTCTTTTCCCCTATTTGCCCGGGCAGGGCTTCCTTGCTCTGCCTGGGCCCATATAGCGGCATAGCTCAATTGGAAGAGTACCTGGTTCTGACCCAGGGGGTTGTTGGTTCGAACCCAGCTGCCGCTGCCAATGCAGCAGTGCGATAATGGTAGTCGGCCCGCCTGGAACGCGGGTATCCTGCAAAGGATTGGAGGTTCAAGTCCTCTCTGCTGCGCCATATGCGGTTGTAGCTCATGATGGAAAGAGCGCGGTAAAACGGCTACCGGTCGCAGGCACAGGTTCCAGAAGCACCGAACGGCAAGCAAAGCCTAAGTCGGGGAAGATCCGGCTGCTGAAATGCGTAGGGAAGCGGGTCATCCTGGATGCTATGCTCAGGCAACGAGAGTGGGTTCGAGTCCCATCAACCGCACCACCGTCGGCAAATGGCCGGCAAATTGGAAAGTTGCTAAAATTGCTCCGGGAACGGGGCACATATCCGGGTGTAGCGCAATTGGTTAGCGCGCATGGTTTGGGACCATGAGGTTGTGGGTTCGAGTCCCACTACTCGGACCAATCTCCTACGCGGGTGTGGTGGAACAGGCAGACACAGCGGTCTTAAAATCCGCTGGTGGAAACACCATGAGGGTTCGATCCCCTTCACCCGCACCATTTGCAAGTTACCAGCAAGTTAGCAATCCATTGGCACACAAAGGGTTGGAGGTTTTAGGAATGGAAGTTGGGTAAGCTCAGCAAATTACATTTACCGCAGGAAGACGGTACATACGGGTCTTTAGCTCAGTAGGTTAGAGCATGCGGCTGTTAACCGCAAGGTCGTGGGTTCGAGTCCCACAGGGCCCTCCATATGGGTCAGTATCCAAATTGGGTGAAGGAAGCCGACTGTAAATCGGTGACGCAAGATACGCTGTTGGTTCAAGTCCAACCTGGCCCACCAAGTTTGCATGAAAGCCGGAATGTAGGCTTAGAAGCAGCCATCATCTAAGGAGTGTGTGATGTGCCGCATGTGGTCGCAGAAGGTTTTGCCATTCATCCTCTGCATTGGTAGCAGGATCGCCTGCTTCTGAGAAAATGGTGCCGGGACATCGGTCAGTCAAAGACCATAACGACGATAAGTCTGCTGAATAAGTCGTAGGTGGTGAAGCTATGGAACCGAGTACGGAGAGGGCTGCAAGGGCGGAGCAGAACCTAAAAGACCGATATATCTTTGGCGTAGCAGCACACCGGCTTTCTTGCAAACAATATGCGCTTGTAGCTCAGTCGGCAGAGCATCGCACTTTTAATGCGAGGGTCCGGAGTTCGAGCCTCCGCAGGCGCACCACCCCCCCCTGGCCCGATAGTCAAGCGGTTAAGACACCGCCCTTTCACGGCGGCAGCACGGGTTCAAATCCCGTTCGGGTCACCAATATGTCCAAGTGGCGGAACTGGCAGACGCGCCCAGCTCAAACCCGGGAGCCCTTTGCGGCATTGTGGGTTCGATTCCCACCTTGGACACCATGCGGCGCCATATGGCCCGCTTCTATGTTGCCCGTAGCTCAGTTGGTTAGAGCGCTGGATTGTGGCTCCAGAGGTCGCCGGTTCGAGTCCGGTCGGGCACCCCATGCTCCCATGGACAAGAGGTTAAGTCCCCGCCCTCTCAAGGCGGTGTCGTGGGTTCGATCCCCACTGGGAGTACCATATGGGACAGTAGCTTACGAGGTCGGAGCGCCGGTCTGAAAAACCGGAGGATGGAGGTTCGATACCTCCCTGTCCCACCATCATAAAGGGGAGTAGTTTAGTGGCAGAACCGCGGTCTCCAAAACCGCTGGCAGGTGTTCGATTCGCCTCTCCTCTGCCATGGGGATTCAACAGAATATAGCGGTGAAAACCCGCCGGGACGGCTTCGGCCGCGCCGCCAGCGCAGTAAAAGTCGGTTGCGCAATCCCCTTCTAAATATCCAAATTCCGCCATCGGCCGGCCCGCCAATATTCTTCAACTTTCTCTTTACCGAATTAGTCCATCAGGATTGCAACCCAAGTGATTCCGTAATCGTCTAACCTATATTTCTTTCGGAATAGCTCTCTTGCCATGTCTGCAAATTCTATATTCACCTCAAAATCCATCGGTAAGACAATGTTTTCTTTAATTTGGCAAACTGCAAACTTTTCGCCGGGTTCCAGAGTTGACACTCCCCATGGCTAAAGCCAGGGGATTCTTGGCTCATCGAGGACAGCCTAAGCACCCTGCAGTTACCCGCAGAACACCGAGGTCTTACACCCTCTCCTCAAGCGTTTGGGTAGGTTCCGGTGTGCCCCACCGTACCTTGAATACTTTTTTAGGCGCTGGCCTGTGACTTTCTCTGAAAGTCATGTGGTAGCAGCCGCAGACCCTCTATCAACAGATTCTGGGCCGCGTTTTGATCCCGGTCGTGGTGAGCCCCGCACTGCGGGCAGGTCCACTCCCGAACCGAGAGGTCTTTGACCTCCTTGTTTTGGTACCCACAGCAGCTGCACAGCTGGCTGCTTGGGAAGAAAGTCCCAACCTCTACCAGCATTTTGTGCTGCCAGGCAGCCTTATACTTGAGCTGGCGGGCCAGTTCTCCCCAAGAGGCGTCAGCGATGGCCTTGGCCAGTTTGTGGTTCTTGAGCATGCCGCCAACATTGAGGCTCTCCACGCAAATGATGTCGTAGTCTCTGACCAGCTGTGTGGTGAGCTTATGCAGGTAGTCCTGCCGGCAGTTGGCAATATACTCATGCTGGCGAGATAGACGAAGGCGGGCCTTCTCCCGGTTGCAGCTGCCCTTTGGCTTTCGGGACAGCCGCCGCTGGAGGGTGGCGAGCTTCTTCTCTGCCTTCCGCAGGTACTTGGGGTTATCGAACTTCTGGCCATCCGAGGTGATGACCAGGTCTTTGATGCCCACATCAAGGCCGACAGCGGCGCCAGTGCTGAGCAGCTGGGGGATATCTACCTCTGTGCAGCACAGGCTCACGAAAAACTTTCCGCTGCGGCTCATGCTGACGGTGGCGTTGAGGATCCGTCCCTGCACCGTGGTGGAGACCTTGGCCTTTACCCACCCCAGTTTGGGCAGCTTCACCGCCCGGTCGCTGGCCTGAATGTTGTGTCCAACAACCTTGCTGGTATAGCTGGCCTTGCTGTGGTGTTTGGCCTTAAACTTGGGGAAGCCCACCTTTCGCCTGCCCTTGCGGCCGGAAAAAAAGTTCTTATAGGCATGGTCCATATTGAGCACGGAGGCCTGAAGGGCGGTGGAGTCCACCTCTCGAAGCCATGGGTAGGTATCCTTCAGCCCGGGCAGCAGCTTCACACAGTCGTAGCCGCTGTGACTTTCTTTGAAAGTCATGTGGATAGAGTTGCCGGAAGCGTAGGCGCCCTTTCGAGCAGCCAGGGTTTGGTTATAGACAAAACGGCTGCAGCCGATGGTCTTGCGAATAAGTTCTTCCTGTTTTGCTGTGGGGTACAGTCGGAACTTGTAGGCTTTTTCCATGGTGGACACCTCCTTCCCTGCGCGGATAGGTGGATATTTGGATAGGACACTTCCCTTGCTGAACTTCTACTCATATTATATGCAGTTGCGTAGAAAATATTTTCATTCTCCCCGCAGGGGGTAGGCCAATGTTTGCTCGGGTATTCGCACACGAACACGGATGCCGCCTTATATCCCTACAGCTAAAGCAGAGGGTTTTACGGCGGCATAGATAAGTAGTCATGGCAAGAAATATATTGTCCTTTTTCTTGTTTTGGCAGTTTTGTATATCGTTCATTAAACTGGGTCTTTGCCATTCTAAGAAGAGTTCCAATAAAAATGTCAATATTCCACAATTCGCTGTAGACCTAACAAAGCGGTCTGTGTGGAAGGAGCGCGCCACATTCTCGTGACTTCAGTCGTGAGTTAGGCGCGCTTTTTCGAAAATATTAACAGCAGGAAATGCATATAATATATATATCAAGCAAAAGAAAGGGTAAACTCCATGAGAAAAATCCCAACTTTGTTTGTCCGGGAATTCCTTCCGAACCACAAAATCATCATCACCGACCAGGTGGCCCCTGGTTGCGAATGGGTGCTGGCCGGTGAAGGCGTAGCCACCCGCAAGCTGGACGGCACCTGCACCCTGGTCCAGGACGGTTATCTGTACAAACGGTACGATGCTAAGAATGGCAAGCCGATTCCTCCCAATGCAATCCCCTGCCAGCCGGAAGCCGACCCCATCACGGGCCATCTGCCCTGCTGGATGCCGGTCTCTGAGACTGATCCCGGCGACAAATGGTTTGTGGCAACATTTAAGTCTGTCGGACCCCTGGCGGACGGTACCTATGAGCTGTGCGGGCCGCACTTCAACTCCAACCGGGAGAAACTGGACCACGATGCCTTCTTCCGCCACGGCGACATCGTCCTGGAGGGCGTGCCCCGCGACTTCAATGGCATCCGTGCCTATCTGGAGATGCATAATATCGAAGGTATCGTCTTCCATCGCGGGAATGGTGAGATGTGCAAGATCAAACGGAGCGACTTCGGCTTCCGCTGGGGTTAACGGGAAAGGAGTACAACATGAAGATTTTGATTGGCGACGAACTCATCTCCCCTAAGAACAACCCTGAGGCGGCCGTTGCCCTTTGGGGTACCGCTCAGCATTTGGGACTCGATGTCACGGTTAGCGATGATCCCGGAATTTTCGTCAAGGCCAAGGCTATCGATCTGTACCTGCTGACGGCTACCATCGCACAGCGTCTCGCTGCCGGAGACTTAGAGCTCGTGGAAAAAGGCGACAGCTGTGGCAAAAAGGCCTACTACGACAAGCTGTGCCGGGAGATCCGGCGGGACTACGGAGAATAGTCCCGCACAGCTTCCTTCCGAGGGAGCCGAAATCCGCCCAGGTGGCGCAATGGAAGATTCTGCCGGTCCAAACCCGGCTGCCGCAATGCTTGTGGGTTCGAGTCCCACCCTGGGCACCATATGTCCCTTGTAGTACGCAACAACCAACTCGATACGAAGGAGGAAAAAAATATGGAACTTAATACAAATAGGGCCAACCTGTTGGATCCCAGCACGGTCGTGGATGAAGACACCTGCTTGACGGCCGGCGAGGTGAACGATGTCATGCGGGAGATCTTCCAGGAGACGCTGCATGAGCGATGGCGGAGGCGGACGAAGGCGAAGGCCTATGCGGGTCTCGTACTGCTCACAGCCTCCACGGGACTGCTGCTCCTGGCGAAGGTTTCTCTGGCTGGGTATCCGCAGGTTGGCGCCCACTGCCTGTCCGGGCTGATGTCTATGCTGGCCTTATGGCTGCTGCTCAGTCCCTGGAAGACTGGCTACAACCAGAAACCGTTCGTGATCATGGGCGCCGTCGCCTGCCTTTTCGGCAGTCTGTCCTCCGCTCTCGGACTCACCGGAGTCGTTCCGGAGGGGCCGGCGGCGACCGTGATGGGCTTCAGCTACATCCTACAGCTTCTGTGCGTTTGGACCGCTATTTTCCTTGCCGTCACCTCGGCCATCCGGGCTATTCGGGCGTCCGGCATCAGTGCCCAGCAGCTGCTAGATGATGAGGGTCCCTGGGAGGACTGGTGGCGCTAAACCACCAGTTCTGGAGGGACGCCATGGGAAAGGCCAAGATCAACTATCGGCTGTACGCCTCGCTGCTGGTGATGGGCCTCTGCCCCGCCATATATCAGGCAGTCCGCATCTTCTTCCTGGGACAGATGCCGGATCCGGGCGCCTATTCGATTGCCGGACAACTCAGCTGGGTACAGCTGCTGTACGAAATTGTCCAGGAGACGGTGCTGCTGCCTTTGTACTTCTTCCTGGGGCAGGTCGTTTCGGACAATGTTAGTTTCGGCAACCGGGTACGCAGCGGGCTTTGGCTGACGGCCGGAATCTGGACAGCCCTGGCTGTTGCAGTGAGCGCATTCGCCAGGCCGCTGCTGGGCTGGATGGCCGCGGCGCCCGATATCATCGAAGCATCGGCAACCTATATCCGCATCGAGAGCTTCGCCAACATCTTTGCGACCTTGTTCTCCTTTGCCCTGGTGGCCCTGGTGACGCTGGGCCGGGAGAAGTGGCTCTATGCCATCACCGGTGCTCGGCTGGTGCTCAGCATCCTGCTGGACTGCCTGTTTTTCTCTAACCTGCCATTCTCCCTCCGGCTGGGCGTGAACGGAATCGGATGGTCCAACCTAGCCGCAAACGGCATTTTGTTTGTCGTCGCGCTGGCCCTGCTGGCCAGGGAAGGCGTGCCGCTGGGCGGGAAGCTGTCCTTCGGCTGGGCCCGGGAGTTTTTCCAGGTCAGCAGTCTGTCTGGCCTGGAGTCGTTCGTGCGGAACTTTGCGTACATGGCGATGGTCGTTCGCATGGTTAATGTCGTCCAGGAGCAGGGCCTATATTGGACGGCCAACAATTTCATCTGGGGCTGGCTGCTGCTCCCCGTCACCCAGCTGGGCGAGCTGGTGAAGCGGGATGTAGCGACCAACGCCGGCCGCCTGCGGCAGAAGGTGCGGAACTATGCGGTGATGACAGCCGGCATCTGCTGCGTTTGGGTCGTGTCCATCCCCCTCTGGAAGCCGTTCATGTCCGGCATCCTTGGATATGCCGATACGGACCGGTTGGTCCAGCTGGTACTGCTTTTGCTGGGCTTCTATGTGGTCTTTGCCTTCCAGAATATCATCCATGCCGTGTTCTTTGGGCTGGGCAAGACCAACTATCTCCTGGTCCAGTCTGTTGTTACCAACGCCGTGTACTACGGCGGAGCCTTTCTGCTGTACCGTGCTGACATCTGGGTGCCAACCCTTAATGGCATCGCCCTGCTGTTTGGCTGGGGGATGGTCTTTGGCGCCGGCGTGACGGCGGTGCTGTATTGGTGGCTACTTAGGTCCAGAAGGCAGCTCGCCGCAGCATAGCGATTTTGGTTTTGAGTCTTTTTTAACGAAGAAAAGAGGCGGGGAGATTTCTCTTTGCCGTGAGCCATTGCCGCGGGCCGGCTCTGTTCCGGAGCCTTATGTCGGGTCCGTGAGGCTTGCCCCATTGGCGGTTTCCGGAACAAAGGCCGCGTGGCCGCTACGGCGGAGATGGTTGTCCGTAGCACAAAACAACGGAATCCCACGGACCCGGCATCGGTTCCCGCGAGGGAACCGGCCAGGCTACGGCCTTCGGCGAACAAAACAAACCCCAACCACTTTTCTTCGTTAAAAAAGATGCCCCGTATCGGCAATCCTAAAATATAAATCGTTGCAACTGCATATAATATATATAGATACGGAGAGGTCGCACAGCCTGGCCTAGTGCGCCGGTCTCGAAAATCGGCAAGGAGAAATCCTTCGTGGGTTCGAATCCCACCCTCTCCGCCAGGGGGCGCGTCCCCTATGTTCCCACATGACTTTCTTCGAAAGTCACAGAGATCCTTGGTGCCGGCTCTCAGTATGCTCGGCTAAGCGGCCAGTGAGGGGCCAATCCAATAGCGCTGTCGGTGCGGCAAGGAGGTAGGCCCGCGAGAAAAAAGCGGGCACGGCCCAGGGGTTCGGAACCAAAAAAATATCCCCTGTGCCAGGTTGCACAGCGGGACCACAGTCGCCGTATCGCGGCGTCTGTTTTCGGGCGGTTGGCTAAGTCCGCCGCCCCCATATATGGGTATAGCTCAGCCGGTAGAGCAGCGGTCTCCAAAACCGCATACGGAGGTTCGAGTCCTCCCCCCATGCCAGGAGTCCCGGCAAATCTTCCTAGGATAGGATACCAGGCAGTCGCTGCTGTTGGGATGTTTTGGCGTCCCGTGCGGCTGTCCTAGATGTCTGTTTGGGCAGAACCAAGGGAGGGGCCTAGCCACTCCCCAGGAACTCCTCTTCGTAAGAGGTGGGAGCAGTCAGGGACGCACTGGTTCTTGGAGGTGAACATCAGGCCAAGACTTTCTCATTCTAATAGCTTAGGCAACGATGCGGAAAAAGACACAGCTGGATGCCATGCCTTCAACCGTAAATGCATTGTAATAGGAGGTGACGGATTTCATGAATAATTCTATCCGCAAATGTGGCCCGACCTTTTTTATACCTTGGGATACAGTCGACTCAATGTTCAGTCTTTGGACAAAACAATATTTCGGGGACCAAGTAATTCGTATGCATTTAGACTATGATTTGCACGATAATTCCTATAGTTTTTGTATCAACCTCAAATACAACAATATTTGCAGGACAAAACTACGAGAATTTCTTAATCGTCATGATCCTTTTTCGCGCATGGAGCTCACGGCCGATTGTCCGACTTTAGTCCTTGATGATAATGAGGCAAACTGGATATTGGAGGAAGCGCTTCAGCCAGATATCCCCGGAATCAGGATTGAAACTTACCTTGCCAGAGAGAACGGAATCTACATTATCTGTGACCAAGGGCGCCGCGCCACATGACTTTCTCCGAAAGTCACAAGCCCCTTGCTTGAGCTACGGGGTGAGCGGCGGATAATCTGTTTAGAGCGAGCCATGTGTTTGATTGATATTGCACATTTGCAAAAAGATGGGAGTCTCAGAGTTTTCTGAGGCTCCCACTTTTTATATATAATGGGCATATCTGTCAAACTTTATTTGTAGAATTAGGGCCCAGCTTCCGCAAAGTGCAAACCGGGACGGTATCGTCGAAGCTGAACTTGAACTGCTCTTCGCCGCCCATTTCCTCCTCCACACTCAGCGTCCCGCTAAGTCCAAGAGACTGGCACAGGATAGCAGCAAACCGGTTGCCGACAGTGCCACGACCGCGGGTGTATATTTCCAGGTGTCCCTCTTCAGTCCGCCAACCATCACAAAAGACCCCTTCTTCCAAAGGATAGTCCTCGAACATTGCCGGTAGGTAGTCTGTGTCAGCATCACCGTAGGCCAAACAGCAGTCCTTCAGTCGTTCTAGCTGGGCTGTCAGTTTTTCGAGCGCTCCCTGGGGGCCTCTTAACTGCAGTGTGCCGTAATAATAATTTGCCATTGTTCATTTTCCCCCTTATAAAATTCATCTATGGTGCAAAGCTGATATTTTGGTTCGGTCCACAACAATCTTTAGATCGGGCAGATGCTCATACCAGTGCTCGCACTTGCCATCATCCGTGAAAACTTTCCTTGCACGCACCAGACAGATATCATATGCCGTGTACGAGTCCAACAGGCCACAGATGATCTGCTGTCCATACCAAACGGACACTTCCTGTCCAATGAGCCCCGGGTTGGGTTCCACTGAAACTGGCTCCAGAACCGGGCGCCAACCACAACCATCGCTATAGTCCGGCTCATACTTTGTCCAAGTCCAGGGAGTGTCATATCCACGCAGGGCCCAGTAGCCAGGATAGTCGTCATCATCTGTTTTATCACAGCCCCAAGTGTATATCCCATGCCAATGCCAGATTGAATTATCGTCCCCTACATCAAACAAGGCCGAATCCCACTCATTTGGAATGTCCTTGTATTTTCCTACCTTGGGTAACCGCAAAATATATTCTCGGCCATCCAGGCAAATTTTGCACTGGCCGGCTAGGAACTCTGTGTCGATGGTAAAATAGCTGATATCTCTCAGCAAGCAACGATCTGCCATTAGTTTACCGCCCACAACGATCCATGTAATTGCTTTTCCTGTTTGGGTATCCACAATCTTTGGAGCAGAATTTTCTTTTGAAGGCCTATATAAAACTCCATTCTCTGGAGGAACTACTGCTTCGCCGCCAAAGATTAGTGTCCCAATCTGCAAACGATTTGGCATAAATATTCCTTCTTCCTACCACAGCTGTAAGGCTGTGGTTCCTCATACTTTTTTGACTGAGATGATCTTCTCCCGCTCCACGATGACGCTGCCATCCATCTGCTTGGCTACCGAGCAGCTGCCGCTACACCGGCCGTTCTTCAGAACCACATCGTAGTCGTTGAACTCAGATAGAGTACCACTTACGCGCATGGCTTCGCCGTCACGGACAACATCATTGTTGTGCTTTTCCAACACCCAGATGACGACCTCCTCTCCGAGCAGCTCCTCATCGAGTTCAATAGACTCGCCAGGCGGCTGCTCATCAATGAATGGCAGACCCAGCATGTCTTTCAGCTCCTGAGAGCTCTTGCTGTCCAGATCTCCGTAGGAGATCATGGTGCCTGTATTATCCATGAAGGCTGGAAGCATATCCTTGAGTTCCTGGGGGAGATCCATGTGCTCTGAAATTCCTTTCAGAGTGTCAAAAAAATCTGAACTTGTTCCCATTCTATTTCTCCTTTCTCCTGAGCCCAGCCACGGCCGACTTGTTCACAATGACCTGGTCGTCCATGGCCGGGCTTGCGAATGTTGCTGTATCCTTGGGGCTGATATCGGTGCCATCCTGCCGCTGAAGGACCAGGTCATAGGTCCCATTTTCCAGCAGGATTCCGTTCACCAGGCTCTGCCAGCCCCAGCAGAGCAGCTTCTGTCCAACCTCCAGCTTCTGGAAATCAGGTTTCCTGGCGAGTTCCAGCACTGGCCGCCAGCCAGTCTGCTGACGGCGGTCAGTCCGCATGACCATGTCTGGCTGATCCAGTCTACGCGAATCTGTACAGAGAACCCTGAGTCCATTGCCGGATGGCTGCTGGAGGAACGACTGGCACTGTTCCCAATGCCAGATATGATCGTCCTCCCCGACAGCCTCCAGGGCCAAGAGCCACTCGTCCAAATCCATCAGCATCCGGATCTGGTACCACTGCCCATCGATAGAGACCTCATAGCCATGCACCAGGTTTAGCTCTTGCAGGTCTGCAAAGCTAACTGTGTGCATGACCGGCCGGGCGGCGATCAGCTTGTTGTTCACAACGACCCAAATTATATCAGATGGGCTACTGGTGCTGTCGCGGATTTCTATGTTGGCAGGCGAATCGAAGGGGAAATGCTCTTCAGGCTCGAACCTGAAGCATGGACTCTGGATACTACAGTCCATCCAGATAGAGCCCATCTGAATCCGATTAGCCATTCCCTATTTCCTCCTTCCGCCGCTGCACGATCCGAATACCTGCCTTGCTGATAGCGAACATATCGCCGTCGGCGGCAAATATCTGAGGATCCAAGTCGTCCGGAATGAACTCCTTTGGGTCCGACCGGAGGATCAGATCATAGTCGGTCTGGTCGTGCAACCAGCCGGACATGATTTGCTCGTTGGAGCAGACCTCCAGGTACTGGCCTTTCTCCAGGTTTCCGAAGTGGGGCTTCAGGGGCTCCAGTACCGGCAGCCAACCCTCCTTCTGATCAGTCTTCGTGGGTAGGCAGGCTCGCATACTGTTGCGCCGGCCCGGACGGCGTTCCTCGCCGTCCGTTTCGATCACCCAAAAGTAGCGGTATTTCTCGGATGCCCAGATGAGCAGCTCTTTGGCCCACAGAGCCATACTCCACTCATCCAGCTGAGGACTGATCTCCAGGAGCCGGCAGCGGAACAGCTGCCCCTCCAGGTTGATCGGCGGCGCCTCTCCACTGGCAAGGCTGTTCGCCACCATCTGGCGCCAGGCGACGCCCCATAGGACAACCCGGTCGGCAATCAGTCTGCCGTCCTGCAGGATCCAGTTGATCTGTTTGCCTTTCTTAGACTCACCGATCCAGATGTTCCTGGTATCGGGCAAACAGTCGAGTTCCCCCGGCTTCATCGGTACATTGTCCAGATAGGGAGTACCGAACGACAGTTTTCTAACCATCATGTTGCTCTCCTTCTTTGGTCCTGGGGGTTCGTGCGCACTCCCACGATGGCCACCTTATCTACGCACACCCGTCCATCGGGCAGCGGAACGGCCAGGACTCCTTTGTCTTGCTCCTCCAGCCCGTCCACGGACGAATGGTGGAGGATCAGATCGTAGTTATTGATCTCCTTCAGGATGCCGGATACGACACTATCGCCGCCCCAGATAGCGACCCAGTGGCCAGGCTTGAGGCCTTCCAGCTGTTTTTCCACCTGAGTGGTGGGCTCCAGCACCGGCCGCCAGCAGACGATCCCGCTGCGGCGGGCCATCTTGAAGTTGGAGTTCATCTCCCCACCTCCAGGCGCCCCATTGGCGACTGAACACAAGGAGACGGTTGCATCCACAGGGCCCGCGATCAAAGTGCCGCTCCCATGCAAGGAATAGGCAGCTGGTCCAACAGAGCCAAACTCCTTCCACTCTTCGAAGATACTGACCGGAATGCCAAACAGATAGCCGTGAAACAGCAGGTCATCGTAGCTGATGCTGACCAGCAGCGGTTCCGCCGCCAGCAGATTACCATGGCAAACAACCCAAAGAATATTGTGGTCATTGTCCTCACTGTCCTTCACCTCAATGATGGGCACGACATTGTCATCCCCGGCGATCCTGGCATAGGAGGCTACAGGCGCTTGTTTTTCGCCATTCACCCAGACAGTACCAAGATATATTTTATTGGCCATTTTGGCAATTTCTCCTTTCTTTTTAATTTTCTCCTGGTTTTGGTTCTCTCCAAAATTGGATGTCTAAGGCTATCCTATGCGAACAGGGAGGATATCATTCTCTGCAGGCGGACAGGATGGCTCTTTTCCGGACAAGCAATTCCAGAGAAGAGTCTTTTTTAACGAAGAAAAGCTGCCAGGGTTTGTCTTGTTTGCCCCTGGCCACAGCCGCGAGCCGGTTCCCGCGGCTGGAACCTATGTCGGGTCCGTGAGAGCGCCCCTACCGCGAACCGCCACCGGCAAATTGTTTCTGGCAGCAAGGGAAAAGCTCCCTGTTGCACAAAACAGGGAGCTCATATTGCGGACAAGGTCTCATAGAGAATTGGGTAGCTGGCAACCAGAAGGCCATCCACCAGCACCCAGCGCATTTCCTTCCCTCCCATCATATCGCCGACGCTGATGGCCGGCCGGTGGCAGGGATATACGCACTGGGCAATCTCCGGAGTCTTTCCCAGGTACAGGCTTCCAAATTGGATCGTATTAGCCTTGGGGTGCCTCCTGTTCCGGCACCATGCGGGCGACTACCAGGGACGACCGGTCCAGGATGAGATGTCCGTCGCCGGAGCTGGCGACGAACGCATCTTCGGTCGCTATATTGTCGTCGCCATCCACATCCAGGATCAGGTCGTAGTCGGTGACATCGTGCAGCAGGGCGTGGAACAGGCTGTTCCCGCCGCCGGCGATGACCATGCCGCCCTTGCGCAGCCGGGAGAAATTCAGCAAGAATGGCTCCAGTACCGGCCGCCAGGCATATCTGCCTTCTGGGTCTCCGTGCCCGCCCCGAACCTCCATGCCATGCGGACTCACCGTCCAAAATGGCTCGTTGTCGTACAGGTTCCAGAGTTTCCGGTTCGCGCCGGTAGCGATCAGCGCCTGGTCCCACTCATCGGCGTCATTCTCATCATTGTCCGTCCGGAGCAGCCGGCACCGGTAGTTGCTGCCATCGATGACGACAGCCCGTGCCCGAACCAGATGGCTGGCGCGGAGGACCTCAAATGGGACATCCAGCATCACGCTGTTGTTGGCAACAAGAACTCCGTTGACCAGCACGAAGCTAAGTTCCTTGCCGGGGACCATATCGCCAAGCCGGATGTCCTGGATGTCCTCCGGGCAGGCAGTTTGTGCGCCCACAGGACGGCCGTTTAAGTACAGCGTGCCCATCGAAATGATATTCTCCATGTTGTTTGTTCTCTCCTTTCCGCTGCCATCTGGGACGGCAGCAAAATGTTGCGACCCTAGCGAAGCGGGTCGTGTGGTCCGAAACAATTTGCTTATGGGGGGAGGTACGCCAGAGCAACCTCACGGACCCGGCATCGGTTCCGGAACGGAACCGGCCCGTAGCAGAGCATCTGGAGGAAGAAAAATCCTCCGCACACTTTCTTCGTTAAAAAAGATGCTCCGAATCCTGCTGTCGCCCAGAGCTCGAATTCTCCGCGGCGAACTTCCATGCACACTCCACCAGCGAAACGAGCGCCAAAGTTCGCTCTCTCACTGTTATTATATGCACTTGCCGAATTTCGCATATCAGCAAAAGGCAGGGGGCCCGAGCAAAACTGCCCAGACCCCATAGTGCGATCAAAGCGCCGCCAGGCGGACAATGGCCGCCCTGTCCACGGTGATGACACCAGGGGCGGTGCCCGCAGCCTGCCACCAATGGAGCCGCTTATCCGGGAACATATCCACCCGCAGGAACAGATCATAGTCAGTGGCATAGACCAGAGTTCCCTCCACGACTACCTCCAGGCCCATGAAATCCTTACCGATGACCTTCAGCTGGAAACCTGCAGGGATGTCGTCTATGGGCGGAAGGATCGGCTCCAGTACAGGGCGCCAGCCTACCAATGGCAGGCGGGCCTCCTGGCTGAACCGGGTCCAGTTGGCCATGCCGCATCCTCTGCGGGCAGCCGCCAGGCCGCCCTCCAGAGAGTCGAGTCCCCAGGAATAGCAGCCGTCCATGCTCCGGGTGAGATCATCGCCGAGGCCGGCAAAGAACTCCTCCCACTCGTTGCGCTGCTTGGCGCTGCTGCCAACAGCGAGCAGCCGGCATTGGTACTCCAGTCCATCGATCAGAAAGTCCAGGGGCTTGCCATGCACCAGACCGCACTCATCCAGATCGTCATAGCAGACACCCAGCAGGACATTGTCCATGGCCACAAACCTAAAACCGCGCTGCAGCCACCGAATCGTTTTCTCGCCATTTGGACATTTGTCCGTGAGCCCAATGCGGGCATGCCCGGCCATCATGGTCGTTCTGGCATCCAGGCTGATACCATCCACGATTGGCGCTAGGAATTCTCGAATTGCTATAACCATCTTGGTTCTCCTCTCCTCTTAGATATATGACATATAGCCTAATTGGCTCCTATCCAGGGCCCAGATACCTGGGTCGATCTCCTTGCCCCAATCGAGGCTTGGCCAAACAAATCCATCCACCTCGATGATCAGGTCGTAGTCGGTAAAATGGAGCAGCTTGCCGCATACCACGATATTGCTGCCGAGCTTGCGGACTTCGATGTCCTGGCCAATGGACGCATCGTTCAAGACTAGCATGATTGGTTCCAGAATGGGCCGCCAGCCGCAAGCGCCGCTTCGGTTGTCGTATGGCAACGAACACCAGTTCTTACAGCCGGATCCGCCCCGGGCGGCAGCCATCTTTTCCCCTGTCTGCTCCCTGCCCCAGGACAGTGAATTGGTCCTTGCGTGGTCGAGCGCCACAAAGGCAAGTAACCGCTCATATTCGCAGTAGCGGTCCGCCGTCTCGCCGACCTCCATGAGCCGGCAGAGATAGGCCCGGCCATCCAACTCCAGCTCCCTGCCCAATACCCAGCCGTTCACATACAAATCAGTCCAGCTGACGCCGGATACGATGTTGCGTGCGGCGACATAGACGCCGCCGTTCTTGATCCAGAAGATCTCTTTGCCGGGTTCTTCCTGGACCAAGTCCAGGTGGGGCGCTTCATCAGGCCCTCCATAAATGCACCCAGGTTCCACCGTGGTGCCGTTCAGGGACAATGAAAATGCCTTGCGGATCTCAGTTTCTCCTACCATGTTTGTTCCCTCCTATTCACCGCGGTCGTACCGCAGATACTGAATACTGCTGCGGTCGATGATGACTGTCTTGCGGTCGATGAAGCTGCCGGCCGGGTCATACTGACTGATTGAGTACAGCTCCTCTAGGACGATATCATATAGGGTGACATCACCCAGTTTTCCATAGGCGCTCGTGTGGCTGCCAAAGAAAACGCGCAGAGGCGTGCCGGGCGCCAACTGTTCCGGATCCAGGGAGATGCACTCCAGCATCGGACGCCAGCCAATGTTCGCCGCCCGAATGTCCTTGCTGCCAACTCTCCTGATCTCAGGACACCGCCGGTCGCGGCGGCCCAGAGTGAACAGTACTACATTCCGACAGTGAAATGGGTCCTCCTCAGGCTCCTGCTCAGCCCAGATCTTCATGCCCTCCATGAGCCAGACATCCTCCACATCAGCCTTCACCGCTTCGAACCAACGGTCGTCCGGGGATGGCTTCTTGGGATAGCCGAGGGTGGGCAGGCGCATCTCATAGAGATCATGGTCAATGCTGACACGGATGCCGTCCTTGCCACTCATGTACCAGAGATCCTGATAGGAGACATGGCTGCACAGTGGCATACGAGGGATATAGATGCCGTGGTTTTCCACCCATTCGATCTCGAAGCCGGGGACCGTATCCCCGATCTCGACCTTCCGCCCATCCAGTTCGGTGGGAACAATGATATCTGAGGTCTGGTACGGCTTGTCATCGATGAAGAGGGTGCCGAATTTTTTCAACTTAGTCTCCATATGTGTTTTCTCCTTCTTGATATATTTTCCCTTAAATTGTTGCTGTTAAACTATCCTATGCGGATACTGCGGATGCTATTCTTCATGGCAAAGACGGGAAAAGAACAATCTTTTTTAGCGAAGAAAGTGGGTGGGGGTTGTTTTGTTTGTCGGGAGCGGTGACCAGCGCAGGTTCCCCAACGGGAACCTGTGTAGGGTCCGTGATGGCTCCGCCGAGCAAATTGTTGTTCCCTACAATGGAGGGACGGACACGGCATGTCCAGCCGGACAGCAGATGCGGCAGGCAACGCAGGCTGCCCACACCGGCGTCGGCAGATGATGGTCCCAACGCCGGAAGGCAACCTCACGGACCTGGCATAGGCTCCGTTCCGGAGCCGACCCGCGGCGATGGGCACCTGGCAAAAAGAAAATCTCCCAGCCACTTTTCTTCGTTAAAAAAGACTGGAGAGACCTTGGCTAACAGCATCCCACATAGGTTTTCTGCGAAAACCCACAAGACATGCCTTCCCCAATATAGGGAAAGGACCTAGGCAAAGATGCCCAGGCCCTTTGTGCGGTAGGTTTCCAGAGAAACCCTATGCGGCATCAGCCGCGATTCCGCCGCAGCTGATGGATCGAAGCCCGCTCGATCACGAGCTTCTTCTCCCCGATGAGTTTTGCGCCCTCCCCATCCTTCGCCGTGGAGTACCCAAACATGTTGTCCAAAACAATATCGTACTTGGACACTTCCACCAGATTGCCAAAAACCTCTGACAGTACACCATATCGGACGCGAACCGCCGTTCCTGGCTTCAGCTTCTCCGGGTCCAGGAATACTGGTTCCAGGATCGGCCTCCAACAGATATCGAACATCTGGATACCGGTGAGGTCGCTGAGAGGCATCCACTGCGGGCTGTCCATGTAGGCGAAGTGGGAGGCAAACACCAGATCGTCCTCCGAAGGAACCGAATATTTATTCCGGATCCCCAGGCACAGGGCGCTGGCCTTGTCGCCCAGAGAGAAGACCGGCTGCCCCAGCCGGAACCAGCGGTCGTCCAGACTCGGCACATTTGCAGTCCCGGCAATCGGGAGCCGGATCTCATAGCGCACATCCTCCAGGCAGACCTCCTGGCCGCCAGCCAGATGGTTCTTCAGCAGTGCCGGATGAAAGGCAAAGCGCAGGAGTGGGCTTTTTGACACCAGCTGGTCGTCGTATTCCAACCATTCGAGAGACATCCCCCGCACCGTATCCTGAATCGAAATGCTCCCGCTTGGCATATCCATCAGTCCGTTCGGATCAACGATATACGGCTGGTCGTTCAGGAATAAAGTCCCAAATTTTCTGATTTTCGCCGGCATCTCTCATTCCTCCTGCGGACAGATCGAACCGGACATTTTGCGCATCCCGGATCTGCCACCGTCTCCGTATCTCCGCATCCGCCGGAGCTCCTGGATGGCATTGCGATCGATGCACAGGACATGATCGCCGATATGTCGGCAGGCGCCCTCCTTGCCGTAGCCATTGCTGTCGGAGAGAACGATATCATAGTCGTTCACCTCTTTCAGGCTGCCGGTGACGAGTTCTCCGCCCGAGAAACGGACGAAGACCTCTGCGCCAGATGGGAGCGACTCTGGGTCCTCGAAGACTGGCTCCAGCACCGGCCGCCAGCCGATCGTCTCAGTGCGCGTATCGGTGGGCAGCACTGCCGTCCAGATAGGGCTGTCTGAGTCGGTTAGAGCCGTGAGGACGCCGTCGAAGGAGTAGGAGCCAGGCGCCGGGGAGCGGTATCCCCAGCAGCGGAAATCGGCATTCCTCCAGATACCCTCCGCGACATTCCGCACCTCCCGCACCCACAGGTCGTCGGAGCTTGGATAGTCTCGGAGTCCGCCGCGCAGCAGCCGAAGCTCATAGCGGACGCCATCGATCTGGACCTGCTTGCCTTGGATGAGCCCGGCAAACTTCAGATCATCGAATGAGATCTTGCAGAGAACCGGGTATCGGGCCATCAGCAGGCCGTCGTATTCCACCCAGGTGATCTCCAGGCCAGGGACCGTATCGCGGATGATGAGGTCTCTGGGATGGTCGTCCTTAGAATAGGCAAGGCTGTTTTCCGAGCCGATCATCTCAGAGCCGGAGTACAGCGTGCCAAGTTTTCGAATTTTTGCTTCCAAAATTGATTCCTCCTTTTGTTCTTTTCTCCAGATCGGTTTTCTGAAGCTATCCTATGCGGGAATGAGATTTTCCATTCGGGAAGGCAGGGTTCGCTGTCCTCTAACAGTGCTCTCCCTGGGCCTCTGGGAGAGATAAGTCTTTTTTAACAAAGAAAAGATGCCTTGGATGTTCCTTTGCCGGGAGCTCTTGCCCGGGCCGGTTCCGTTCCGGAACCGATGCCGGGTCCGTGATGGCTCCGCCGAGCAAATCGTAGGGCTCTACGGCGAAGACGCGGACACGACATGTCCGGCAAAAAAGAAGGGAGCCCAGGCAAAATGCCCAGACTCCCTATGCTCAGGACCCGATAAACCTTCCGATCTGCACCATCCGTACCTGGGATTTGTCCACAATGATCGTCCGGAGTTTTTTCTCCAGAGGCCGGAACAGAGAACCGGCATCATCCGCAAACCAGGTGCCGGAGGACTGCAGTACCAGGTCGTAGTCGCTCTGATCCAGTATCTTGCCGCGCAGCACGCAGTCGGTTCCCCAGACCAGAAGCTCATACCCAGCCTGCAGCCGGAGCCCAGACTCAGGGATCGGTACCCCCTTTGGCTCCAAAATTGGACGCCACCCGGCGTACCCATTTTCCGGGTACGACTGCCACTCCTTAGCTGCGCCGCCGCCGCGGACAACGCGTGTGACGCTATCCATCCCGGCACTCTGGCACCAGGACCGGTAGTTCTTCCAATGGAGTATCCGGTCATCTCCCTGCGCCAGATCCACGGCCGCATCCCACTCTCCGCCTGGCGTCGTGCCCGGGTAAGGAATGCGGCAGAGGAACTTGAACCCCTCGATTTCTGCTTTGCAGCCAAAGACCTTGGAGTCCTGAGACAGCGCCTTCCAGCTAATGCCCGTGAGAAGATTGTGGCAGCAAAAGAGCGTGCCGCCGGAAACCAGCCAGGGAATCGGCTGCGTACCGTCCGCATCGGCTAATCCAAATTTGCCGCCAGAATAGGCTGTCGGGAACTGATTCCGCTTCCCATCTTGCACGAGTGCCCCCAACAACAGCGTTGCCATTACCCTCACCCCGCTTTCTGGCGGGCGACCTGCACGAACTTTACCTGCGCCGGATCCACCGCTACAAAATTGTCATCGAACAGCCTGTACGCAGGACTTTCCGGGAGAAAAACCTCCCGCCTCATGCGCAGTAATATGTCGTACTGAGTCTGCTCCTGTAGGACGCCATCCAGGACAAAGTTGCTGCCCCAAACGAGCAGGTCCCATCCAGGGAGAAACTCATCATGGGGAGAATCCTGTCCTAAGGGGACCAATACCGGCCTCCAGCCAGCGGTGATGTACGGCTCCACGCTCTTTTCTCCGCCGCAGGCAAGACCTGCCCAGCTCTCGTCAGGTCGCTTCTCCCGGGTCCAACTGGGGCAGTTTCGCCAATGGAACGCAGCGTTGTCGCCGCCGCAAGCCTCCATCGCTCTGTCCCATTCGTAGCTGCCGTCGTCAGACTGCTGAAGGAGCCGGCAGCCGAACGAGAACCCATCCAGGAAAACAGGTTTCCCGGATGCCCAGCGCCCTGCCTCCAGCTCCTCCCAGCTCAGCCTCGTAATGAGGTTCCAGCAGCAGACTAATTTGTTGTCCACTACCAGCCAGTGGATCTGATGCTTCTCGGCCGTATCGCCCAGCCAGAAATCTTTGCCGTCCCGCAGGGTCGGGAATGGACAAACCTCGCCGTTCATCACGAGCGATCCGAACTTAATAATGCTTGCCAAACAAAATCCCTCCTATTTTCTAATTCTCCGCAGTCTCCGCAACCTGATATAATTCGAACCTGTTGCGGTCTACGGTGAATCTCCCCCACGGCTAAAGCTGGGAACTTCTGGAATACTCTCTATGGACATATATGAGTACCTCCTATTTTTGCTATCTCCTAAATTGGTTTTCTGAAGCTATCCTATGCGGGGACGGAAGATGCTATTCTGAGGGGCCCATGCGGGACGGGTGCGGAAAACGCGTCTTTTTAACGAAGAAAAGAGGCAGGGAGAGTTTCATTTGCCAGAGGTCCTTGCCGGAGCCGGTCACTGCCGGGACCGAAGTCGGGTCCGTGAGGACTCCGCGGAGCAAATCGTTTTTCTCTACGATGGAGAATCGGACATGGCATGTCCGGTCGGGCGGCAGACATTGCAGGCGATGCGAGCCGCTCGCGCCGGAAGATGATGCGGCTTCCCCCGCCAAGTCCGATGAGAACGGCTATCTCACGGACCCGGCATCGGTTCCGGAACGGAACCGGACCGCGGTGACAGCCTCCCGGCAAAAAGACCCCCCCGCCAAATTTCTTCGGTAATAAAGGAAATCCCCATATAACAGAAGAACCTCCTATATATCCAGAAAGACAGGCTGCCCTATTAAGAAAACTTATACACCCGCGCTACACGCACCACAACGACTCATATCCCAAAAGAACAGTACAACCAGCACCCGTCGCAAGAAGAACCACATCCCCATATAGGAGAGTATCCCTAGAGAAGCCCCTATAAGAAGACCCTCCAAATTCCCGCACTCGTCAGCGCAAAAATGCCATATAGCCCATATAGGAAATAGCACCCCTCATGCCAATACTCCCAGAGAAAGCCAACAAAAGAAAAGACCCGGGCTAAAGCCCGGGTCCCATCTCCCGCCTACTTCAAAATCGTGATCCCATTACCGCTCTGCCCGCAGAAGTTGATCACCGTCTTTTTGCCTGCCCCGGCAAAATCCTTGCTGTATCCCACCAGCAGCTTGTCCCCTTCCTCGAACAGCTTCCGTCCATCCACGATGCCGTCCATCATCCGCAGAATCATCAGCATCACCTTCGCATCGCTCATGTCCCCCGGCTCCATGTTCTCCGCAAACAGCACATCATCCCGTTTCCAATGGCACCCGTCGCCCACCCCGATCCGGAGACAATCCTCGCCAGTACAGCTCCCACAGCCGCCTTCATCCGGGAAGAAACTTCTTTCGAATACCAGCGGCAGGTCCTCGCCTTCGATGTCTTCGTCCTCCTTGGATCCCACCGACAGCACCAGGTACTGGGTTTTCCCGATGTGCTTATACTGCTGCATGAGAGACTCCAGGCATTCCAGATGGGCGAAAACCAGCTCGGAGCCCTCATCTTCCGGATCAATGATGTGCCGCCCCACCGGGGTCAGCCGGTCCGTTCCCTCATCGCAGATGGCTGCAAACAGCCGCTCCTTCTCCGGATCCATAAACCCGGCATCCACCACAGCCTTGCAGAGGTCCTCCATGAGGACTGCTTCCCTGTCGGTGAGACGGCCGTTGTCCTCCGTCTCCAGCATCTCATGGGCATCCGGCGCCAACTGCCGCTGCAGCATAAAGCAGGAGCCGAGCAGCCCTACCGCCTCCTCGCGGACATACTTGGCAATCTCGTACAGTTTGCCAAGCTCCTCATCCACGGGCGTCTCATCCAGCTCCTCTTGCATCACCTACATCGCAAAGGTTTCTGCCATGAACGCCAGAGAAACATTTGCCATCTCCTGGTCCATATCCGGATCGACCACCAGACACGACATGGCGTCAGCCGTGGGCCGGACCTCCCGGATCTTCCGGTACAGCATCAGCAGTGCCTCCATGTGGTCCATTTTCTCCAGCTCTGAATATTTCATGTTCGGTCCTCCTTAAAATTTCGGCTCTTCCAATTTTGTGGTTGTACATCTGCGATTAGACAAATTGCCAACCTCTACCTCGGGCAACATACTTGCACCTGTTTGGACGGAAATTACCCTGGCCGACAAACTCCATATATAGCGGCTGGCCATTTTTGTCCCGCCCATGACTTCCCTGGAGCACCAGCTGCTCAACATTCCCAGAGCTGGTCTCCACCTGGAAGATAGCTCCCGGGAGAACGCGGTTGGGGTCCTTATGCTTAGGTCCGCCACGAGCAACCATCAGCCGCCCCACATCATTGGGATGAGCTGCCCGGAATTCCTCCAGGCTGTCGGTCTTTTGCTCGGTGCGTTTATGCCGGTTCTTGGCGGCCAGGACCTTTTTGGGCTTGCCGGTTTTCGGGTCTGCTCCGGGCAGGTAGTAGTTGCGGTCCTCCATACGGGATATCTGAGCTCGGTCGTGCCGCCGGAACTTGCGCAGTTCGTACACCTTCTCCGGCAGCTTAATGGTCGGATTCTCCAGAATGGAGCAGGCAATGCAGTCGGCATCCGTGTTGTGGTCCTTGGGTATCCCATGTGCATCCCGGAACTGCTTGGTGCTCCATCCGTTGGTGGCAAAGGCGTGGCCCGGGAACATCTTCCCCAGCTCATCCGCAAGACGCGGGATAATCTGGTTCACGACGCTGAGGGCTGCATAGCGTTTATTCATGCCGGCCTTGAGCTCTGCCAGCTTGTCTGTCCAGGACTGCTCCTTATGGACCAGGTCGTGATGACCCCCGCAGAGGCCGGCCCGGTTTTCCAGGGTGTCGCTGCCGCCCTTGCTGGCAGGGATGACATGATGGCAGTGGGCGATCGCCTGCTCGCAGAAGATGCAGTGTCCGTCCTGCTGGGTATATACCGCCGCCTCCACACTGCCATAGCCATACAGCGGGCCTTTCTGATATTCCCACCGCTGGATGCCTGGGTCGTCCATTGCCATGAAGGCAAATTCGTTGAGCTCCAGTACCACATCGGTGACGGGCAAGAACTTGCAGACCTTGCGTACCAGACTGATAGTACTCTGCAGCAGCTGGTTTGCCGTGGGCGTCAGCCACCCTTTAGTCCGGGCCCGGTTCATGAACCGGGCCTCCGTGTTCGTGATGTAGTGGTTGGTGATCGGCTCTTTGCAGCCGGGCAGGATACGCTTGCGCTCACCGAAGCAGGTCCCATTTTTCCTGGCCCGACGCTGGCGGCGTTTCCGCTCGCCCTGCCGGCTGGCCTGGCGGTGGGCCTTGCGCTCCTTCATGCGCTTTGGCACATCCTTGTTGTTGGTCTCCGCCTTTGCGGAGAACACGCAGGTTCCATCGGCGGCCGCTACAGTGACCCCGATGTTGGTGCGGCCCGGGTCGATGCCGAGGATGAACCCCTGCGTGCAGGGGTCCACCCCGTACATCAGCCGGATGGTGAATGGGTTGCCGCAGACCACACGGGCCTGCTTGCTGTCCAGGAGGCGGCGGACATGGCCGCCCCTCGTGGTGGGCGCCAGCGGTTTCCCATGGCGGTCCTGTACATAGATGATGGACATGTCCTGACCTCCCTTCTAAAGAAAAGTAGTGTTACTCATACCGCCCAGAGGGCGGCAGTCATTTGGGGCCGAAGCCCTCACCCCTAAGCTGGATGCAGCCAGGCATGGTCCGGAGCTGCAGACCTAGCGTAGCGGTCTGCGTGGAGTGAAACCCCGGAGTGCAGCTCGCATCACGCTTCGCGCTATTCTACTCGGTGGTGGAAACCACCACTAAGTTGGAATAGCCCAATTCCGAATATTTCATGTTCTGTCCTCTTTTTTTCTAACGAAACTGTTTCGCGCAACAAAGAGAAAGACCCGGGCCGAAGCCCGGGTCCAAGCCGTCAAGCCACGACCATAATGTACCTACCGTCCTTGCCGCGGACAATGGCAATAGCAGAGCTGTCCTCCATACTGCCGAAATCATCCACCCCTACGCCGATCATGCAGTCACTGGAACTCTCAATCTCACCAATGGCCTTCAGATACCCGATCAGCGCGTTGGCCATCTCGGCGTCATCGCCCTCCAGGTCCTCCAGATTTACAATCTCGATGCCAGGTTCATCCTCGGCAGCCCCGGCCACCAGAAAGATATCCTGGCCCTCGCCAATGTGACCGGCCTCCAACATAGCGTCGCGCAGGGCCGTTACCAGCTCGCCCACCGGAGCGTCATAGGCGATCAGCCGCTGGCCAGCCTCCAGGTCGCCGTCAATGATCGTATCGCCATGGACGATGTACAGCTGTTCACCAGGCGTCAGAAGACCACCCTCAGCCAGAGCCTTGCCCACAGCCTGCATGGCCTCCACCTCGGCATCCGTCATCTCGACATTTTCCTCGTCGTCATCGAAATCATCATCCTCGAAGCCGTCATCGAAGTCCTCGTCATCATCGAAGTCAGATTCGTCGTCCTCGTCCACCAGTTCCATGGCCTCGGCGAACAGGTCGCCCTCAAGCTCCCCGATGTCATCCGACAGATCGTAGGCGGCATCCAGGACTGCCATGGCCGCCTCTGCCAGCTCGCTCATCTGCTCGTCACGACCCGTGCGTTCCAACTCAGCCTGGAGCACCGTCAGTCCAAACGCCTCCGCCAGGTTCACCAGGGTCAGCCGCTCCAGTGCCTTGTCCATCTCCTGGTCGTCCGTCATCGCCGCTATGGGGGTGATGCACTCTGAGTTCTCCTCCAGTTTCCTGGCCAGCAGCGCCAGGGCTTCCATCGTGTCCATCTTTCTCAGATCTGAATACTTCATGTCTATGTCCTCCTTGGTTTGGTTTTAAGTCTCCCACGGTGCGGAGAACTTCTACATATATATTATATGCAGTTTTTCATTTTTATATTTTGCTGAGAGACGGGTCTTTTTAACGAAGAAAAGCGGCGGGAGATTCTTCCTTGCCCGAGTCCCTCCCACGGGCCGGTCCCTATCGAGACCCAAATCCGGCGGCTAAGCCCAATGCGGACTCCCAATTAGCTTTCCTGCACGCTGAGAATGCCAAATCCCTCCTCTCTGGCCATATGATATGCAAACCCTCCAGCAGGCCAAGCCATGCCGGCTAACCAGGCGGCTAAGCCCGCGGCGGACCAAATAATATGCAGATAATATGCGAAACAATACGCGAATAATATGCATATAATATCTATCCGCCCCGACATAATATGTATTTAATATGCGGGCAATACTCGAATAATAAGCGGATAATATGCGGATGCGGGGATAATATGCAGATAATATGCGGATGCGGCATGGAAGTACGGGCGTTGGTCGGAGACTGGGCCGCAGAGGTGGGCGTGGGGGGCGGCGATGGAGCAGCAGGTGGAAGGCGGATGGGTCGGCGGCAGGGCTGTAGACGGATTGGTTGGAGACAGGGTGCATAGGCCGGAGACTAGGCAGAAAGGTTAGATGGATTGGTCGGAGACTGGGGGCAGGTTGTATGTGAATGGGTTGGAACTGTGCTGCGTTGGCCGGGAGTGGTTCTTTGTGAGTTTCTCCGCGGCGTTGTCCCCAGGTTCCATCGTTCCGCCCCGGCGTCCTGAAAGATGCCTTCGTCTTTTGCCGGCATTCCCAGGCTCGAAACGACCGCAATGGTTGGCGAAAACAGCCGTTCCCGGGAGATTCCCACCAGGCTTGTGTATTTCCCCAGGCATTCCCAGGCAGGCTGGCGTCTCCCTCGTCCCAATGCGCCAGGGCTTCCACCTTCGCCGGTATCCTGAATGATGGAAAGTTCTCGTCTCAGACTTTCAATGAGAGTTTAACTATCGCCGGCATCCTAATGCCATCGACCATCTACGGCATTCCTCGGCGTCATCATTCTCCCCGATAACCAGAAGAGCGCATATCTCTGGGTCAATATCTTGATGTCGGCAACATCCCCAATAATAGTCCGGCTCACAAAAACTGAAAAGAACATCGAGAACAGACAATATGGAAGTAATTTGGAGACAGGCATTAGAATACACGGTTTTTGACGAGTGCATTACGGCGACTGTATGGTTTTACAATGGAGTTCGGCGGGGTTCAGTATGGTTTATGACCGCGTGAGGAAAGATAAGTGGTCACAGTATGCAGGAGTGGGGGCGTTCGGCAAAAGAAAAACCCAGCCGCAATGGCTGGGCTTCCATATATCAGTTGGCCTCCAGGGCCGGCTCCGCCAGGCCCCAGTTGTTGGCCTCCAGGCTGGCGAAATAGTTCCAGGTCTTGGGAGCGGCTGCCTTCAGCTTTGCCATATCCTCCGGTGCCTTCTTCCCATCCAGGTAGTGTTCGAAGAACTCTGCAAAATACTCGGTGTATCCTGACATGGCATGGTCGCCAAGGATCTCCTTTAAGTTGTTGGACTCTTCCAGGAAGATCTGCTCGAAAGAATCCTCCGGCCACCCCAGTTCGAAGAACAGAAAGTGCCCGTACTCATGGAAGAAACAGGTCCTGTGGGCAACGAACAGGGACTTATCCGTATAGACGGTGAGTCCGCCAATGGCGCCCCCATGTTCAAGCCCCCATGCAGTGGTCCGGTCGTTCCCGATAATAGTGCTCCAACCTTCATCCTGGAACCGCTCCTGCACCTGTATCGGCAGTTGATCCGCCAGCCTCAGGTAGTCAGGCGTGGTCTTCAGGTAGTCGGCCTCGATGCTGATATTCAACCAGCCCTGCAGCTCAGCTGAGTTGGCCAGGTGCAGCAGGATGGCCGCACCCGAGCGGGTCATTGCCGCAGTCCGATCAGCCGGGATGCCCGGCAAAGCCAGCACAATGGCCGCCTGATTCAGTGCGGCAACATCGACCTGTTCGCCGCGGCAGGTAGACAACATGCTGATAGCCGACTCCCAGGAGACCTGGCTGTCCCGGGGCGTGCCCGGCGCCAGGAGAGCTGCCGCCTGGTCCATGGTCATCTGCATGGCCGGATAGTAGGCCCGGCACAACATGGTAGCCATCTCCGCCAGTGAGACTGCCCGGCCCGGAGAGAATGTCTCCGTACTCGTGCCGCAGCTGATGCCGGCCTCATAGAGGTACTGGACCGCATGGACATATGGAGCATCGTTTGGCACATCCTTAAAGGGCGTCACGGGCGGAATCACGATCGCCTCTACGACCTTCGGAGGATTGCCGGCTGGGGCGTCAGCGGCATGGACAGGCGCTACCAGGCCAATCGCCAATATAATCGTTGTACACAACAACGAGATGAGTTTCTTGTTTGTGCAAACAATGGACTGCATTTAATTTCAGGATACCCGACGCAGGGGTGTCCCGCTCCCTCCTTCTCTGATTGGATAGTTGCAAAATCGCATGAGCCATGCGCGGGACAACGGCTTGTGCCATATGCCATGGCCGCAACCTCACGGACCCGGCATAGGTTCCCGATGAGGGAACCGGCTTCGGCAAGAGCATCCGTCAAAGACAAATTCCCCCGCCTCTTTTCTTCATTAAAAAAGGCTGGCTCTCCCCTGCCGTTTCACTGTTAGATGGGAAACCCCGGAACGACTGTCACAAAGAAATCCTGGATCTCAAGCCAGAAGAACATCCGCCCCAAAGTCACGGCGGCTGCAATTAGGATCACAACACTCATGCGCAGGACAAAATGCAGTTTGCCAGCCCGGTTCCAGGTATCCATGGAGGAGCGGAATGCCACTCCATCCTCATACAACCCAACGGGCCACGCCAGTTTCTCCCCCATTGCTCCGCAGCCGATATTCCATACCAGGAGCAACGGCAGAGTGGCCAATGCTGGGATAATAGACTTCAAAACTCCGGTCGCCGTAAGGACGCCTAGCATAATGGGAGCCAGACAAGGCAGGGCAAACAGGAAGGTTTTGTATGCTTTATGCGCAAAACCAAATCCCAGAGGGTCAAGAAATCCGCCCCAGTTCCACTTAAACAGCTTGGCCCCCTCGTTATAGAATGGAGAAGCCGAATTTGCCATAAAAATCATCCTTTCATATCTGCGGCTACCTTTTGTAAATATTGTATGCAAGCTGCTCTGTTGTTATTGGCGGCGAAAAAGAAACCAGCCCTTCCGGGCTGGTTTTGCGCGAGAGTTAGGGCATATCCCAATTATTCGCTTCCAGCTTGGCGAAGTAGGCGTAGGTACCGGGCGCTGCCGCCTGCAGCCTAGACAACCGTCCCTCATCTCCATTGGACGCAATCCAGTACTCAAAAACCTCAGCAAAGTATTCATTATCGTTCGTCATTGCGTACTCCCCCAGAAGGACCTCTGCCTGCGTTGCTTCCTTTTCATATAGCTGTTTCACCATCTCCGGCACCTGAACATGATGGTGGAGGAAATGCCCGAACTCATGGATTGTGCTGCCAGCGTTGGCCACGAACAGGGTCTTCTCACCGAATATAGTTAACCCGCTGGCAGACATTCCGTTCTTGTAGTTCCAAACGGCAAGTTCCTTGTTGCCAACAACAAGGGACCAGTCTTCCTTGCTGAACTGCTCTAGGATGCTCTTTGGGACCTTCTCCACTTCCTGCAGGAACTGTCCGCTGGAGACTGCATAGGTGTCTTCGATGGAGATATTGATCTCCTCCAGAATGGGTGGTGGAACGACTGGGTTGGTCTGTCCTGTGCCCATCAAGTACAGCATCTGGACAACTTCCGCCCTGGTGACATATTCCCATGGATCTGCCGTCATATCGCAAAGGCCCAGATTCGCAGCGGCAAATATCGCGTCATCCACATCGCTGTCGATTCTGTACAGTTCTGGCCTGTATGCAGGAATACCGGCACAGGCAAACAGCGTCTTGTACGCCCAGCCCCGCGTTACCCGACTGTCCATATGCAGGTTCGGTTGCATGACAACCCCATCCCGCCTGCGCATTATCTCGGAGATCGCCTCTTCCATTGGCCATTCCTTGTCCGTGAAGAAAGCCCGACAGAACATCATGGACATTTCCCCGTTGGTGATGAGCCGATCCGGGGAGAAGGTGTCCGCACTGGTGCCAATGGTGATCCTATTGTCATAGGCGTAGCGGATGGCTTCGGTATAGCTGGAACCGGGTGATACATCCTGGAATGGTCCGACTGCGAATGCTGGGACGGCAGTCCCTAACAATGTGCCAATAACCACCAATATTGCTGGAATTTTCCTCTTAATGGTTGTACAATAACCCATGGAAACATCCTCCTTAGAATGCTAATTGTTTTTCCAAGTGATTATATGCAAGCTCATCGATCCGCATTGCCGTCGTTCCACATGGGAAATGCGAACCGGCGCAACTGCATATAATAGCAGTGAAAGGGGGGGATTCTGATTGAGTCCTAAAACTGAGAAGAACTATGGTATTCCGCTCAAGAAGGCTGGCGCCAAATACACAAGGAAAGAACTGCGGAGTCTTGGGTGGACCAACGCCATGATTGATGTACTCCCTGTTTGCATGGCCAAAAGGAACAATGATGTCTATTACCGGGCTTCTGATGTTGCTGCCGCCCTGGAGTCGAACCCTAAATTCGTGGAGTATCTCATCAACGAGGCGGCAGACAAGCAGTCCAAGGCTCATCTGCGTGACATCCCGGCCGAGCGCCGAGCTGAGTTGGCAAAGAGGCTGGCCGACATCCTGCAGCCAGCCTTTGAGGCTGCCGCAATTGCTCCTGAGATCAAGCCAATTGCCGCGGCCTGGCACAACCTCTTCATAGCGGCCCTCCTGGCCGCTCAGCCGGCCAAGAACAGCATGTATGAGGTCATCCGTGGCTGCGACATCATACAGAAGCTGCAGGGCATTGCCTCCAAGAAATCGGCCAAGGAAGCGTCCTCCACTGTCTCGCGGGCAAAGAAGTGGCGCAAGGTCGGACAGTCTGCCTGGTCTGCCATCGAAAAGGAGAATTCCTCCTTCGATGTGGAGAGCTACATTGCCACCCTTGACGCGCTGGCCCGAGTCGAGTATCAATCCCAGCTGGTAGACGCTGGCATTACAGAACCAACGGCCGACATCTTCTCGTTCAAGTCGATCCGCAACAACTACCCGGTCAATGAAGGCCTGTACACCTGCTATCTGACCTACTATGTCCCAGCCGCCATTACCCGCGATCTGCAGAAACTCATCGTGGTGGATCCCAAGGACGAGTACCCTGCGGCCCGGCAGATGGAACGCCGGTTTGAGATCCATGTAGGTGGCACCAATACCGGCAAGACCTACCAGAGCCTCCAGCGGCTCAAGGAGGCGGCTACGGGCGTTTACCTGGCCCCTCTCCGACTCCTGGCCCTGGAGGTGCAGGAGCGGATGCTGGATGATGGCGTTATCTGCTCCATGCTCACCGGGGAGGAGGAGGATATCCGCCCGGGCGCCACTCATATCTCCAGCACGGTAGAAAAACTGGATATCAACCGCCGCTATGATGTAGCCGTCATCGACGAGTGTCAGCTCATCGATGACCGGGATCGCGGCTATGCATGGACACGGGCCATTCTTGGCGTTCAGGCAACCGAAATCCACCTGTGTGTGGCCCCTGAGGGTTTGCATATCCTGGAGCGGCTTATCAAGGACCTGGGCGAGCCCTACACGGTAGTCCAGCATGAGCGCAAGGTGCCCCTTATCTGGAAGGACCGGCCCGTGAAGATTACTCAGGTTCAGAAAGGTGACGCATTCGTGGCATTCTCCAAGAAGCGGGTCTTGCAGCTTGCCGACGAACTCCGACATAATGGTATACCCACCTCCATCATCTATGGTAACCTTCCCTATGCCACCCGCCGCCGCCAGATGCAGATGTTTCTGGATGGCGACACGATGGCCCTGGTGGCCACTGACGCCATTGGTATGGGTCTTAACCTACCTATCCGTCGGATCGTGTTCACCCAGGATGAGAAGTACGACGGCATTGAGATGCGGCCTCTGAAGCCCGGCGAGGTGCGTCAGATTGCTGGCCGGGCTGGCCGGTTTGGCATCTATGACAAGGGCTTTGCTGCAGCTGGGCCTGACTGTGAATATGACCTGGGCAAGATGCTGGAGACAGTTCCGAGCAATGTCAAAGAGGCAGCCCTTGGCTTTTCTGACTTGGTACTCAAGGTCGACCGGCCCATCATTGATGTACTGAAAGTCTGGAACCAAATGCCAGTGAAGAAGCCTTATTACCGCATGGACATCACCCGGTACATCACCATCATTAACTATATCCTGAACACTCTCCATTTGGAGTTCTCCAAGGAGGATCTGCTGCGGGCTGCCAGTATCCCCTTCGATGAAAAGGATGCCGACCTGCTGGCGTTGTTTGGCATCTACTGCCGGGCCTGCGCAGGAGGAGCTTCCGCCATGGATAAGCCTAACCGCGATGGCAACCGGTTGGGCGACTTGGAGCTCTTCTATAAGAGCCTGGACCTCTACTACTCATTTTCTAAGAACTTTGGACTGACCTGGGATAAAGAATGGCTGGCGAAAGAGAAGGAATTGGTAGCTGAGGAGATCAACTATCTACTCATCCACGACCTGAAGAGCCGCGGAGCCAGCTGCCGTCAGTGCGGCGGGCCCATCCCCCTGAACTCCCCATATTCGATTTGCAATAGCTGCTACCAGAAGCAGCACCGGGAGCGGGAGAAGGAACGCCGAGCCATGTACGGATATGTTTATAGCGGGCGGAATGGCTACTATGGTTCTGATGACGATGATGAGTTCTGATTGATTACGCTGGCGGCCACCTGGAGCTTTGTTTCTGGGTGGCCGCTGGTCTTTATTAACGAAGAAATGTGGCAGAGAGGATTTCCTTTGCCAAGAGCTTTGCCGCGGGCCAGTTCTGTTCCAGAACCGATGTTTGGTCCGTGAGGCCTGCTAAGGCTTGCTGTTGCGACGGTTCGAAGAACTGTCGTGTGCCCCTAAACGATTTGCTTGTTCTGGGTTTGCCAGTCGTTGCCCAGGAATGGAACAGGCAGTCCTCGCATATAACGATATGTACTCCAATTTGGGAAAAACAATCTTCAGGAGGCAACAAAAAGGCCGGAACCATCTTGCAGGATAGCCGGACATTGGGGTATAATATAATCAAACAGGAGGAAACCAGATGGCAACAAAAACAAGGAAACCCCTGCAAGCACTGGGCCTTGCGGACAACTTCCTTTTTGGGGAAGTGATGCAGGATATGGGTCTCTGCAAACTGTTCCTGGAGGCACTGCTGCAAAGGCCCATTGCGAAGATCGTTAACATCAGCAAGGAGAAGGACTTGTCGGATGCGTACCTGGCTCATGGGATCCGGCTGGATGTCGATCTGGAGGACGAGAACCGCACCCGGTACAACATCGAGATGCAGGGTTCTTCCCAGAAGAGCATCGAGCGTCGTGTTCGGTACTACCAGAGCGGCATCGACCGGCATTTCCTGGAGCAGGGAACCGACTACGACTCGCTCCCCAACTCGTTCGTGATCTTCGTTTGCGACTACGACCCATACGGGAAGGGGCTTTGCCCTGTACGAGCGCGAATGCAGGATCAAGGACACGGATATCCTGTACGACGACGGCAGCCATGCGCTGTTCCTGAACGCCAAGTACAAGACTCCGGGGAGCGCCAGCAAGGACATCATCGAGTTTTTGGACTATGTCCGGACCAAGAATGACGAGCTCTCCGTATCCGGAGAGCTGGCCAAAACGGCCATCAAGCTATGCAAGGAAAAGAAATCGGACAGCGAAACGGAGGCGAGATATATGACGCTGCAGATGTTGCTTCATGATGAGCGGGCGGCGGCCGAGGCCATTGGCGAGGCTCGGGGTGAGGCTCGTGGCGAAATCAAGGGGACGCTGAAGACCCTGATTAGCCTCTATCTGGACGGGATTATCCCCCGCGAGATTGCTACTACAAAGAGCGGGCTCCCTGAAAGCGAGTTCCTCGCCGCTGCGGACGACTTCAAAAACGGGAAAATCTAACCCGCACATGGATGAGGCCTTGGCATTTTGCCAGGGCCTCTTTCTTTTGTCTGTTGTTCCAAACAACGGAGTTCTCGCGGACCCGACATCGGTTCCCGTAAGGGAACCGCCCGAACAACGGCCTTCGGCAAAAGAACAACCCTCTGCCAATTTCTTCGTTAAAAAAGACCTGTTCTCCCTACAAAATACAAAAGAAAGAGGAGCCCGCCACAATGACGGGCTCCTCTTCTTCAGGTCTGCCTGCTGAATCAGGCAACCAGGTGAGCAACAACCTTGAGCTTCAGCTCCGGCTGATTGGCCTTGCAGGTGTACATGGTCAGCTTATAGCTGCCATCCTGGGCCAGGCCAGAGGTGTCATTCACGGACACGGCGTCGATACTGGTCACCTGATAGGTGCGAGTGCCATAGGCGGTGGTGTAATACACCAGGTCGCCCAGTTTGACATCCTTCAGTTTCTGGAACGCAGCAGTGTTGCTGTTGTTCCTGTTGTGGCCGGCCAGACCAATGTTGCCATCCCAGCCAGGAGTGCAGCCGAAGTGTCCGACGCCCTTGCTTAGAGGGGTCTTGCCAGTGCCCTCGTAAATGTACTTGTTCATACCCACAGAGGGGATACTCAGCTTGCCGATGGCAGTCGTCTTGCTGTTCAGCTTGGGCATCGGAGTGATGTCCGTAGCAGCAGAGGCGTAGCCATAGTAGGCGCCCGTCAGCGGGTTGTACAGGTAGTTGCCGTAGGCATAATAGCCATAGGTGCCGCCCGTGTAGACAGGTACCGCGCCAGGCAGCCCATACATGGGATTCATCACTGGCAGGGTGGGCAACGACTCGATCATCTGCTGATAGCCAGTGGGCAGAGCGCCAGAATTGATATCAAAGTTATCATAGCCCACGAAACCAGTGATGCCACTCCACTGGGTAGTGGGGGCCAGGGCGTTGGGGAACACAGAGTTCTGAGCGATGGCCACATCAGTGCCGATACCCCAGCCGTCAGGGAAGTCTCCAACAGGCAGCTGTGTGACGGACATCGGGGTACTGTTGGGCAGGGTCACCTCATCGGTGCCGATGGTACCATCAGACCCGACCACGATCTGGTCGGAATCTGCCGCGGCATCTGTGCCTACCTCAGTCGCCTGGAAAAACTGTTGGCCGGAATCGACCGCATCATAGTTGTACTCCAGAGCAAAGGCAGGAACAGCCATGCTGCTCGCAATGGCCGCCGACAGCAGCAGGGACGCGATATTGCGTTTCTTCATTGAAAAAGTCCTCCTTCTGTCGTTGATAAAACTTGCGGGTTTTCGTTCAGCTTTTTTGAGCAGCAAACTTCTGAGTGATTCGGACTTAACCGGGGAGGTCGTCATCCCCCAGCCGGTTTCATCCTTAGTTGAACTCAAGGCATGTACCCGATAAAGACGGGCGCACCGTACAGAGAGCCGAGGGCCATCTGATAGCCGGTAGGCAGGGCTCCAGAGCTGACCACATAGGGATCCAGGATCACCAGGCCATTGATGTTGGACCATTGGCTGGGCGGGGCGAAAAAGTTCGGGAACACAGAGGTGTAGGCGATGTTGATGTCCGTTGCCATACCCCAGGAGTCCGGATATTCACCCACAGGAGTCTCGATCCCGTTCAGAGGAGTCATGCGGGGCTTGGCGGTCGGATCCGTACCGATAGTTCCGTCGGCGCCAACGATAATGGTCCCAGAGTTAGCCTCATTGGCCTGCCCATGCTCAGTCACTTGGTAGAAGTTGCCGCCAGGCTGGAGCCCGGAGAATTCATACCCGGCTGCGAAAGCAGGAACTGCCATCGAGACCGACAGGGCGGCCGCCAATGCGAACGCTACCATTTTAGAACGCTTCATTTTTATTTCACCTCCCCTCTCCTGTGGAATACAGGCCATGCGGCCTATCACAAGCAGGACTGGCTGTCTCACGACAGTCGTACAGGCCTCCTGCCACATTCTGTGCCCCTGACAGGCCGCCCGCGCATGGGAAAACGGGCAATTTGGAATGGCTGTGGGCACGGTGCCGCAATCAGCCTTCCGCCAGGAGCATATAGGACATTTTGCGGCTATTTCAAGTATATGCACACCGTCTACATTTTATTGGCACCCAATGCGTACATCCCAACGCCTGTCCATTCGTTTTGCAGTCGTTGTTATATCTACTTTATGCAAGCCGGAAAAATTCTATTGGCAAAAAGGAAAGAGGCCCGCTGCTGCAGGCCTCCTTGTCATGGAGAATGATAACACTGAATCGTAGCCAGAAAGCTCCCGAACTTTAGTTCGGTGAGAGAATCAGAGGGAGAAAGTGTCCATAGGCCCAGAATCTACATCTTCCAGGCTGACAGCGAACACATACCGCTCCTTGTCATTGAAGGGTTCAACGCGGTGCTTGGCGACCACCTGGTCGCCGGCGGATACATTGATGATCGTGCCGCGCAGCTTCTTAGCCAGACCTCCGGACATAGAGCACTTGAAGTGTCGGGCAGAGGGGGCCCGCAGGACATCCAGCGTGATCGCCGGAGCCTTGGGATTAACTCTGACCTTCTGCATTAGGGTATACTCGCCAGAGTTGTCATCCTGGGACTCGATCACAATCTTGCGGCTGTAGAAGATGCCACGCTTGATACCGGTCAGGATGGCAAATACGATGCCTGTGACCACCCCGCCGAGCAGAACCAGAAGCAGCAGCACAATACCGACATTACTGAAGAAACTTCCGAAATCGAAGCCAGTCTTCACGAGCTGACCATCCACGACCTCGTAACCCTTGGGAACTGTAATCAGCTCACCGTCCACGATTGCCTGGCCATCCTGGATCTCATCGCCCTTGTAAGTCAGCGTGTACTGGAAATGAGTAAGCTCATCGTAGGTAGCAACCCCGGAATAGGTGGCCGTCATCTTCCAGGCTGTGTCGACCTTGTAGTAGGACTTCTTGGCGTAGGTTGCGGTTGCGGTATAACCGGAGGGGATTGAAGAACCATCGATATAACCGCTTGGCTGGATGTCATAGCTGGTCCGAGACATCCCATTATATGTGGCAGGGATGGCAGTCGGATCGTTGAACTCCCCCAGGTCAAAGGTCTTGGTAGTGGAACTGGTCTTGGATCTGGTCGCTGTATCTGTCACCTGGATATTGACAGAGCCGAGAACCGGATACAGAGTGCCTGTCCAGTTGCCCTCATCGTAGCTGAGTGTTTCAGGGAGCATGCCGATATTATCGGCCAACTCTCCGCTGTTGACAGCTACCGAGTATTCCTTAGTCACATCCTTTGTCTGAGCATCATCAAAGTCCTCCTTGATGATTGAGTTCAGTTCAAAGAAGTAACCGCGGAGTTCGAACGGATCCTTGATGAGCTCATTGGGATCCATGGAGGTAGGCACTTTATAGGTCTCAACCAGTACCATCTCTCCATTGACGATTGCCTGGGTGCTCTCCGTGGGGATCAAATACGATGCCGCGGAGATGTTGGGCTTGACCTGATCCGCAGCGAAGGCCGTGACCGGCCCCACCGCGGTCAAGAGCATCAGTGCCGCCAACGGCAGTGCTGCTACCCGGCCTTTAATGTTTCCCATGCTTGTTTCACTCCTTGCTTGTTTTAGTTTGATGCCTACAGCCCATTCGCCGGGTTGGCCGGGTGTGCAGACATGCGGGGGTTTGGGGATGAGCAAATATTATGCAGGTACTGCAAAATTTATTGTCCAGTTCAGCTTCTGGCGTCATGCGGGTTTGCCCATGCCCCGGTCGTCATCAATATAATATGCAGATGTTTTTAATTCTATTGCCATTTTATCCGGAGTGGTTTCAGCTATATCCCGGCCATGTTCTGTATAGCATCTTTCTTAAATTTTGATGTTCTGCAGTATTGGGAATTTTCATTTTTCCAGCGAAGCTGGAGGATGGACGAATCTTTTTTAACGAAGGAAAGAGTCGGGGAGAACTATCTTCTGATTTTTGGACATGGACTCGCTGCATCTGGTCCGTGAGGGTTTCCCCCACCTGGCGGCGTCCGGGAGCGGTCGACAGGCATAGTCATGAGTTTGCTGTTTTGCGCAACAGCAGACTCACCCGCCCAGGTGGACAGCAGGTCTCACGGACCACACATGGGCTCCGATAGGAGCCGGTGCGGCAATAGCCCTGGCAAAGGAGGAATCTCAGTGTTACATTTCTTCGTTAAGAAAGACTCCCCCCCCCCTCGCCTCTAAAGACAAGAAGAGCCGCCCAACATTGGGCAGCTCCTCTCTTGTAGCAATATGCGATCAGGTTTCTACCTTGACAAAGTGGCTCTGCAGGAAGTCCATTGCCGCAGGGGTCAGCTTAATGCACCGGGCAGTCCGGTACAGTTTCCCCGCAGCCATAATCTGAACGACCACAGTCCCAGGGTTTTCGCGAGCGAACTTCATCAACTCATCCTGCTCACCCTTATTCCGAATGGTTACAGTCACTGTTGGCAGCTCGGTGCTCGAAGTTCCGTTGGCGTCCAGCACACTCTGCACGATGATCTGGGGTCCACGCTGTTCATCGACGACATACTCGCCGACAATTTTGACCAGAGATCCATTCATTAGCCGGTGCTTGTTGGCAGCAACATTTCTGGGGAACAGGACGCACCCAATCTCATTGAACCGGTCTTCAGCCGCGAACAGAAACATTTCCTCGTTCTTGGCCTTAGTGTACACGGTCCGCAGACCGCGAATCAGGCCGACAGTACAGACCTGCATCGAACTGTAGCGGTCAGGCTCTTCAGCGATCAGCTCAGTGATCGGCATGCAGCCTTCGCCCTTGCCACTGGCAAAGAACTCATCGACTGGGTGCCGGGTCAGATAGAAGCCGATGGCCTCCTTCTCTTTCTCCATGAGGAACTGATCACTGTACTCCGCCGCCTCAGGGGGCTTAACCTTCATCTCCTCCGGAGAGAAGAGGGTGATCTGGCCCAGCTGGCGGACAGGAATGCTCTGCTTGTAGTCCTTCTCCAGCATCGGGATCATCTCCACCAGCTGGTGGTGGTTCAGCCCAAAGCTGGACATGGCCCCGGAGAATATCAGGGACTCCAGAACATTCTTGCTGGGTTTCTTACCGAGGTCGGTCATCCGCTCATAGAAATCCTGGAAATCCTCGAACTGGCCCTTGTCGGTCTTCTCCTTGGCAATCAGATGGCTGAACTTATCCAGATAGGCCAGGTTATGGAACCCCAGCCGGATGCAGCCATCCTCAACCATGCAGCGGTCAGAAGACTTGTTGATGTCCGGGGGTAGAATCTTGATACCGCGGCGGACTGCCAGGGCCATGTAGCCTTTTACCTTGTCGCCCACATCCTCGAAGGCGTTCATCATCGCACAATAGAACTCAGCTGTCCAGTGGCAGGACATGTAGGCCGTGATGCTGGCCAGCCAGGCATAGCAAGCTGCATGGGATCTGTTGAAAGCATAACTGGCGAATTTATCCATTTGCGCCCAGATCTCCTCAGCAATCGCTTCAGGGATACCGTTGGCAACACAGCCAGGCGCATAGTTTTTGTCTTTGCCGGATTCATAGGCTTCTTTGTTACCATGGATAAACACGAGCTTTTCAGCATCCAGAATATTACGCTTTTTCTTTGCCATGCCCTTGCGGACCACATCGGCTCTTCCGAGCGAGTAACCAGCCAGCTTCTGCACAATCTGCATAACCTGTTCCTGATATACAATGACTCCATAGGTGGGTCGCAAAATGGCTTCCAATTCTGGCACAAGATAGTGGATAGAAGTCGTATCCCGCATCCCCTCCAGGTAGTTCGGGATATAGTCCATGGGCCCGGGCCGGTAGAGTGCCACAGCAGCGATAAGTCGCTCGAAACACTCGTGCAGCCGAGACTCAGGCAGGCTGTCGATATCATCAAACATAGGGATGATAACATTGTTGGTCATGCCGCCGCCTTCCAACTGGAACACGCCACCAGTGATTCCCTTGGAAAGCATCTTGTAGGTTTCTCGGTCATCCAGCGGCAAGTCCTCATAAGTAGTGTCGATGCTGCGAGTCCTCTTAACAGTATCGATGACCTCATGAATGGCTGTCAGGTTTTTCAGTCCCAGCAGGTCCATCTTGATAAGCGACAGGTCTTCCACCTCAGTCATGGTGACCTGGGCGGTTAGACTCCGCTCGCCGGTTTCCTTATCCTTTTCCAGAGAGGTTGGGAGGTAGTCTGTGATCTTACCTGGGCTGATGACCAAACCGCAAGCATGCTGAGATGCATGCCTCTTGTTTCCTTCCAGCTTGATTGCAACTTCCATTACCCTTGCCACATCTGGGTCATTTTTGGCCCTCGCGGCCAATTCCGGGTTCTTGTCCAGAGCCTTGACCAGCGTCATTTTGGGGTCATCCGGTACCAGCTTGGCCAAAGAGTTAGCCCAACCGGTCGGGTAGCCCAGAACACGGGCCACATCCTTGAGCACCATCTTTGCAGCCATAGTCCCGAAAGTCACGATACGGCAGACACTCTCGGCGCCATACTTCTTCGTGATGTAGTCGATAACCTTGGCACGGCCAGAATGCTCTATATCTGTGTCAATATCTGGCCAGGAAACTCGCTCAGGGTTCAGAAACCGCTCGAAGAGCAGGTTGAACCGGATTGGATCCATGTCGGTGATGCCGATGCAGTACGCCAGCAAGCTGCCGGCGGCAGAGCCACGGCCGGGCCCGACATAGATATTGTTTTTGCGTGCGAAGTTGATGAAGTCCCAAACAATGATGAAGTAGGAGGCAAAGCCCATCTGCTCAATCATCGCCATTTCATAGTCGAATCTCTCCTTGTACACAGGGTCGGTCAGTTGAGGTTTTCCTGCGAAACGATTCTGAAAGCCTTCCTCACACAGGTGCCGGAAGTAGTCCATTGGCGTGGAGAACCCTGCAGGGATCTCGTAGTATGGCAGATTCACATCCCCCAACTTGAGCTCCACATCACATTTGTCAGCCAATTTCAGGGTATTATCCAGTACCTCTGGAATGTCAGAGAACAGTTCTTCCATCTCCTCAGAGGTGTGCAGATGATAGCCGGTTCCCTCAAAGGCGAAATGTGGCTCGGCCATCGTCTTCTTGGTCTGGGCACACAGTTCGATCTCGTGGGCAGCCTTGTCCTCTTTAGTGGGATAGTGGGCGTCGGTGGTGGCAATCACTGGGATGCCATACTTCGCGCCCAGGGCAATGAGTTTCTGGTTAACCAGAGACTCGCCCCTGATGCCGTGACGCTGAATCTCCAGGTAGAAATCCTCCCCGAAAATCTTGAGCAGCTGCTTGAGCGCATACTCAGCAGTGTCGTCCTGCCCCTCCTCCAGTGCATGGGGGATGATGCCGCCCAGACACGCAGAGGTTGCGATGACGCCCTCATGGTACTTCTCCAGCATTGCCCATGTCACATGGGGCTTACGGTAGAAGTGGTCGAACGCCTCGGAAGTCAACTTCAGCAGATTTTGATACCCCCTGAAGTTCTTGGCCAGCAGGATTAGGTGTGCCCCATCCAGATCGCCGGTCAGGCTCTCCTGATAGGCCTCAAAGCCGAGGATCGGCTTTTTACCGGCCTTCTTCATGGCCTTGTAGTGCTCCAGGAACCCGTACATATTGCCATGGTCGGTCAGAGCGCCAGCATACTCAGTATGCTTGACCATCTCAGGTACAGTGGTCATGCCGTCCATCAGAGAGTAGTCGCTGTGCCGGTGGAGGTCCGCAAAGCGGATCACCATGGCTGAACGCCCATCCTCCTGGACGATGACACGGTACTTATCGAGGCCAAGGCCACGGTCGTTGAATACAACCTGTTCGATGGTTCCGCCCGCACTCTGCAGGGTCCAGTTGGTGCCGTTCCTGCAGATGTGCAGGTGGGTCCCCGGTTCCTGCTGAGTCTTGAATTTGACTCGCATATGTTTCCTCCTTTTCTAAATTGCATGTACTTCTGATTTGTTTATCTCCGCAATTGGGGTCTAAGAACATAGTATGCAAATCAGAAGTAACCCATTCTATGCGGGTACGCCGCCACCAATCACCGAAACCAGACTTCGCCAACCATCGGAAAGGTTTGCCGAAAATTGCCAGCTCCAGTTGCCGCCAGTCCCAGGCTTTGGTATAATATAAATAGAAGAATTCCAAACAGGAGGCGTTGTCATGACACTCGAAAATTTGCTAAAGGATGTCCACAGGGCAGCAGAGCAAAAGGCGCGGATCGATACCTGCGTTGAACTGTACCTGGAGGGGAGCCTCCCCCTTCTCATCGCGGCATCCAAGAGCCGTCTCAGTACGGCTGATTTCCTGGCCACGGTGGCCACATTCGAAAAGGTCGAGGCTTAACAGCCAGTTGGGAAAGCCCTGGGTTCGCCCCAGGGCTTGTGTTTTATTTTTCTTACAAATATGTTCGTTTCAATCTGCATATAATATAAATAGTTCAGTAATCCATCTTCGACAAGGAGGAATTCTAGTGAAAGCTCTAACCAGAACCCTGGCTGCCGGTCTCATATCCATTGTGACTCTCCTGAGCTGCTCGACTCCGGCCTTGGCGGCCACCACCCCCGTATTTGACGATGTCCCAGAGACCCACTGGGCACACAGCTACATCTCTCAGGCTGCGTCCAATGGCTGGATCGCCGGCTATGGCGGCGGTCTGTTTGGCCCTGCCGACAATGTCACCTACGCTGCCCTGTCCCAGATGCTCACCCGGGCCTTCTTTGCTGAGAAGCTGGAGGCGGTGGAGACTGCTGAAGGCGACCCCTGGTTCAAGGCTGCCTGCACGGTCGCTAATGATCTGGGCCTGTATGTGGGCGTCGACATCCGCACGCAGCATAACAGCCAGGAGGTTGTGAGTCAGCCGGTATCCCGCTATGAGATGGCACAGATCTTGGCCAATGCCATGAGGGCAACCGGTGCCAACATCTCCCCCAACCTGAGCGCCGCCGCCAGCAGTACGGCTGACTGGGAGTCAATCCCTCGGCGGTACCAGGGCGCCGTTGCGGCCGCTAAGGTTGCCGGGCTGCTCGTCGGCACTGATGAGCTAGGCACCTTTGCCGGCGACATGCTGATGAACCGCGCTCAGGCCGCCACCATCATGGTCCGGCTCAACGACCTCGTCCAGAAGGGATTCCCGGAACTGGGTGCCCCCGTGGATACGATCGAGCCGCTCCCTCCCCTGCCGCAGATCGTTACTCCGCCCGCTGAGACCCTGACGCCGGACGATGGCGCCATCGTAGCCACCGGCGAAGCAGGTCTCACGGACCCGACATAGGCCCCAGAACGGAGGCCGGCCCGTGTTACATCCTCTGGCAGGAGAAAGGATCTCCGCCTCTTTTCCGTTAGAAAAGACTCGGACTACCAGTCCCAAAACGGCAAAAGAAGAACCCCACCTCCCGGAGTATATCCATCGGAGGTGGGGTCAATTTTTCGTTCAAGCCCTGCGGAGCCGCTCCTGAAGCCAGGTGTTCCGCTTGGCCGAATGAGTATTGTCGATAGCATATTGGATAGAGCCCTGTGTTCCATACAACACGGTCGAGTCCTGCGCACGGGTGTAGAGTGTGTACAGGATCTGCCGGTTGAGCATCGTGCGGTTGCAGGACATGATAGGCGCAATGACGATGGGCCACTGGCTGCCCTGCGCCCTGTGGATGGTCATAGCATAGGCCAGCGTCAGATCGTCCCAGTTATCCTCATACATCACAAACTGGCCGCTGGATACCTGCACATAGACTCGCTGCCTTACTGTCTTTCCGTCCTTTACCTTCATGATCTTAGCCACCCGGCCCATCTCCCCGTTCACGATGCCCTTGCGGCTGAAGTCTTCGGAAAAGCCAACTCCCTTCTGCCAGGTAAAGAACTTCATCTCATAGTTGTTGGCGGTGTTGACAACCTTGTCACCCTCCCGGAGCATCAGGCTCACTGTCTTCAGCTCGCCATTCTCATCGTGAATGGTCACCCGTTGGCTGAAGACTTCAACCTTGCTTTCAGCTGGCGGGTTGAACGCGGCCTGCAGGGCATAGTTCAGAGCATATACACCTACATCAGTCTGCTTCTGTGGGCATAGAACCTGGATGTCCTGCAGGCGGTACCCGCGTTTACCCATGGCAGCTACCATCGAGACGACGGCATTCCGGGCGGCCGTCGGATCATCGCTCTTGAAAATATAAGCATTATCCTTGACGCCCTTATCATTGACCTTCATAGATTTGATGGGGTTGCCATCCAGGATTGCGTTGGCGTTATAAAGGACGCCGGAGCCAGCTCCTTGACGCTTGACCACATTCAGGGTGACCACTGGGATGGTCCCCGACTCAATGATGTCCTTGAGTACATTGCCAGGGTCAATACTGGGCAGCTGGTGGAAGTCGCCCATAATAATCGTCTTGGTGCCGCCGGCAATAGAAGAGAGTAAAATGGATGCCAAATTGATACCGACCATGGAGAACTCGTCGATAACCACACAGTCACAGGTGATCAGCGTGTCAGTCTCCATGTTTTTGTCAACAACGATATGCAGGGCTCGGTGGATGGTACTGGTAGGCAACCCTGTGGCCTTGTGGGCCACCTGTGCAGCCTGTCCGGTAGGAGCCATGACCTGAGCCTCAAAAGACAGTCCTTGCCGCTTGTAAAGCTCACGCAGGACTTTTATAATGATATTCAAGGCAAATGTTTTACCACAGCCGGCGCGGCCATTCAGCACCAGAACTCCACCCCGGTGGGCGCAGGCCCGGAGAACAGCTTCCCGCTGTTTTTCCTCCAGAATGATGCCGTCCGCTACGCAAACCTGATTCAGAACCTCCTCCGCATCCGGGAAATTCCCATATTCAGATGCGGCCATCGTTCGCAGGCAACGGGCTGTCATTGACTCGGCCTGGTGGAGATACCCCAAGTAGACCCGATCCTCATCCACAATGATACGGCTGGAACTACGCAGGGCGCCTAGGGCCATCTTCAGGGCGCTGCTGGGGATTTTGGACACTGGAAACCGGAACCCGTGTCCCGCGTGGACTCGCCTGGAAGCCAAGGCATTGGCGAGCGCCTGCTTGTCAACGCCAGGCGGTGGCTCTGCTTCACCTCGGACAATTGCCATAGCCGATTTATAGTCCAGTTCAATATCGACCAACCGGCTCACCTGCTCAGAGAACAGCTTGCTTTGCATATAGCAGTTGCCATATCTCCAGCAGTCTTGCTGCAAGACATAGAGCATCGCCTGCTCCAACCGCTCCAGGCCATCGGGCGGGTAACCATTCTCCAGGGCAATCTTATCACACTTGAGGAAGCCAAATCCATTGATCTCATCAGCCAAGAAGTAGGGGCTCGTCTTCAGCCGCTGGATGATATCCGGGTATTTCTCCAACAACCGGCTGGCGTCGGAGGCAGGGATCTGGTATTCCTGAAGCGTCTTCAGCACCACATCGTCCTCCCGGAAACCTTTCAGCGCCTGCTGCCAGCGGATGGCCGTACTTACACCGACTCCCGGGATCTTCTTGGCGACTATCTCGGGCGAGTCCATGATTAGTCCAAGAGCTTGAGGTCCCAATGCTCGGTAGATATCCGGCGCCCGGGTATCCAGGCCAGGGAGAGTGCGCAGGACCGTGATGACCGAATCTTGATCCTCCGGCAACGCACTCTTGTAGTCATCCACCTGCAGGGTGCGGCCATATTTGCCTTTCTTGATGATCCCACGGACCCTGTAGTACCCATCTAGGCGCAGGGGCGTTGGGAAATAGCCGCTGAGCTTCAGCAGCCGGTAGCTAGTATCCTCTGCATCGTAGATACTGTAACCATTCTCGTTGTTCCGGTAAATGTTGCGGACAACACGGACTTCCGAGCTCAAGGAAGCCCCAATGGCATATTGGGCAAGTAAGGATGTATCTTCTGCATCCAAGCTGAATTTGAGGTCACTCAATCCAAACGCCTCCTTTCTTATCTCTATTCTATGCAAATCGTCTGCATATTATATGCATGGCCGATTCCTACGGATTGTGCTGTTGTTTTGGGCCGATTTGTTCGGTTCCATGATGGCATCTTTCTTACCGGAGAAAAATGCATGAAGAGTTGCTTTTACAGGTGGCCTCTTCCGCGGGCTGGCTCCTATCGGAGCCGATGTTTGGTCCGTGAGTCCTCCGGAAATATTAAAACGGAGAAGTGCATATAATAATAGTGAAAGACAAGAAATTATCTGTGCCGTCAAGATACGGTTCGTTCGTAAAGGAGGCTTAACCATGGAGATCGGCGTATTGGGTTTCATTTGCTGGGTATTCTTTGCCGGCTGCAATGTCTTCGGAGCAATGGAAGATGGGAAGATGCTCATCTCCCTGTTGTTCCAGTCAGAACACATGCACCTTTCCATTCTTTTCGATGGCATCGTGATGGCCATCTTGTTTGCCATGCATTGTATGTATGGCTTTGTTCCTATGCTTATCATGGCCTTTTGGCTATTTATGCAGATGAGCTTCACTGTAGTTGCTTTGCGGCCCAAGGCAAAGGGCCCATCTTAACAGGAGGTATAAAACCATGGAGCTTACTTTTGGCATGTTGGCTGTTTGGCTCTTCATTTTCTATGTTGAGCGTTCTATCGTCAAGGCAGATGGCGTGCCCTTTTTGGCGATCATCTTCGAGGCTTTTGGCGCCGACCTGCGTCCCCGGGCGGAGGCCTGGTTTCTTGCAGCCATTTTCCTGACCCATATCTTCTTCGGCATCCATGCGATGCTGATTGTTTTTGCTGCAATGAGCCTGCAGTTTATTATTGCGTCCCGCGCAATGCGTTCTCTTCTTTTACAGCTTCGCTGATTGTTCTTGACAACATTGGAAGGAGGACGGTCGTACAAAACGGCCAAATTTTCATGAAAGGAAAAAGAGTCCAAAGGACGAAACCTACAGGAGGGAAAAGATTGGCTATGAAAAAGAATGTTGATATAAATGAGTTTGTCGTTGTCAAACAAGGCAATGATGTTATTGAAAACAAGTACACCTGGGCTGATCTGGACAAAGCACAGACCAAGCTATGGTATGCCATGATGGCAGCGACTGCCCTGCTGCTTGTTGTCATCTTCGGTATTTTGCGGCCCAACTTCAAGTTTGCCTATACGGCGTCTTCGTCAATGGTTCCCACTCTGTCTGTCGGAGACTTAGCCCTCTACGGTCCTGTCGTGTCCGACATTGAGCGAGGCGACATTGTGCTGTTTAACCCTGAGAATCCAACCGAGCAGGCGTCTATTTTGACGGGCGGCAAAGTCTACTATGAGAAGCGAGTCATTGGTCTGCCCGGCGATACCGTATCTTTGGCCGATGGAGTTGTTTATGTCAACGATGAGGCTTTGGATGAGCCCTATGTTGTGTTCAACACTGACCCTGCCAATACTATGTACCGGGATATGCCTGAGATTATTGTTCCAGAGGGTGAGTATTTTGTTATGGGCGACAACCGGGATAACTCCTACGACTCCCGCGGTTTCGGCACTATTACGCGGGAGAGTATCTTGAGCCGACTCATGTTTTCCATCCCTTCTTTTGCAGGATTTTTCTCTGGCACCAGCAACGATCAGAATTTTCTGTATTGAGCCAACTTTTAAGAAGTCTGTTGTTGTGAATAACCAGGTCATAGTCGGATTAGGAAATGGCATAAGCTGGGTGTCCGGATATAGCCTCTCCTTTCCTGCTGTGTGGTCCTGGCTTGCGGCAGGAACTGGAATTTGGCACAAACTAGGTTTGTGCATCTTCGGTGTTGTATGATTCTGGTTTGTGATATGATAGCAGTTAAGCCCAAGATATAGTGCTGATGGGACATCTGGGTGTCATTGCTACAAGCGTTGGTGTTCAAAAAATATTTTGCTCCGTCGTTCGCAGCAACAAGTATGTTTTTGGGAGGTGTCTGGAGGAGATGTTGTTCTCCTCTTGGAATACGATGGTTATCGAAATGTCTCTGTTGGATTTCCTGGCGTACAAAACTGGCTGCCAAGTCGGGGAACTCCCTACTGTGGCAAAGGAAGATCCGATCTGGATTTCGCATTCGGTGATGTGGATGAAGCCGGATACCGAATCGCTGAGTGGATGGAACGACGCACTGGACTACCTGTTCCATTTGCCGCCAGCCGAATCCTGTGAGGAAGCGCAGAATCAGCTGCTCATGGCTCTTCATCGTGACCAAGGTCGCCGCGCCACATGACTTTCTCCGAAAGCCACAAGCCCCTTGCTTTAGCTACGGGTGAGCGGCGGACAATCTGTTTAGGGTGAGCTATTCCTCACCTGTATGCCAGAATTCCTGTATTAGCCCTGAGAGCGAAAGCTCTCGGGGCTTTTTGTGCAAAAAAAATAAAATCTGAGGCAAGTGCATGGACAAGTATTTTAAGCCAAAGAATGTGGCAAAAGGTTTCTCCTTTTGCCACTGGGTTCTTGTTGCATTCGGCTCTTCACGGAGCCTTTCCGTGCCTCGTGAGCTATCTTGCGTTCTATGTTAGCCGCCTGATGTACTTCACTGTTTGGTACAGCAATTTGCTCGATCTTTCCTTCTTGGGACAGTTTTTGGCTAGAATTGTTTTCAGCGCGTATGCATAGAATTGTGTATTCCATCCGCTTTGGGTGATTATATAGGCCGTGCTTGCCAAAATGCACAATGGGGACAAAAAAAATACATAAGGAGGCAATTGTATGTCGTGCCTTACCCTCATCAATGGCAGTATCCGCAAGCTGCCAATTCTGCTCCGAATCCTTGTGATTGGAGCGATCTCCACGGCCTTGACCTATGTCCTGGTTGGGGTGTTAACAGGAATCTTTGGATTTGTGTACGCCCTAGTGACGAACTACACTTTGTGGTGCGTTATTCCTACAGCTATTTTGATAGGTATCTGTACAGGAAAGGGAGGCAAGAACGGAGGCGGACTTCAGCGGTCTGTCTCTGGAATCGCGTCCGTCATCGGCGCATTCGTGGTTCTCTGGGCTATTTCCGGAATCATGAAAGCCATGATGGGGTTCGTGGGGATGAGGGTCCCCATCTTCGTAATTTCCATGGCTGTCGTCTCGACCGCCGTGCATTACGGAGATATCGTGAGACTCGCTGGATCTGATAAGGAGAAAAGCGAGCCGGTGCCCGAGAGAGAGCGGGCCTAAATTCAGAAGGAGGAATTGCAAATGTTCAAGGGTATTAAAAAGATCGTCCGAAGAATGGGGCAGAGTATTCGTAAGATGAAGTTCATCAAGCGGACTCTGATTTCCTGCACTCTGGGCTTTGCGGCCGTACTGGGCGGAGCTATCGTGTTCGAAACCCTCTACTACTGGGGGGCTTCTCACGGTGGTTTCCTCATCGGCCTCGGCCTGGCCGCCAGCCAGCTTGTCGTCTACAAGGACGACATCGATCGGCTGGTTGCCAACGCCAAGGGTGGTAAGGGTTCGAAGGCCTCTGCGGAGCAGGCTGAAGGCCAGGCTGTTCCCCAGAAAGAAGAACCGGTCAAAACTACTCTTGAGGAAGAGTCGAGAACCCTCGGCGATGAGTTCGCCGCCGTTGGCGCAGACGCCGACGACGGGGATCTGCCCGAGGAAGAATTCAGGGACTAAGCCCCATCAAAAACGCCTTCCCTCCGGGGGAAGGCGTTTCGTTTTGTTGTCGTCAGGTCTCACGAACCATAGATAGGCTCCGAAAGGAGCCGGCCTACAACGATGCCATCTGGAAAAGCAAACAGCCCCACCAGATTTCTTCGTTAAAAAAGATGATAGAACTTTGCCGTGCAGGCAAAAGGAATCAGCTTCCAAGAGTCCAGAAGCTGCATTTTTCGTGATGCCGATTAAATTCTTGGAAGGAGGCTTGTCTGGCAACTTCAAAAACTCTCTCTTACCCAAACCACTCTAGGCTTGGGATTTTTCGTCTTTTCTAAAGGGAAATGTTGGAATAGTTGTTTTCTTTACTGCTAATATGCTGTTTCTTCGTATATGGCCCGTCTGCCAGCTATCTCTAGCAGTCTCACTTTAGGCGAAACTGTTTCGCGTCCTATTCTATAGCTAGCATAAGCGGACAGACCTCATAGCTCCTAGATAACGAAACAAGTCGCTGCCTGCTCCCACCTCTCACAGAGTGGGTTTCCATGCGAGCCCCTTTGTAACGGATTTTGAATACTCTTAGCATGAAACTGTCCGGATTTTGTAGTGTCAATGGATAAATTGCATAGTACATAATATCTAAACATGCCCAAAGGAATGCCAGCCGCAATGTATAAATCAAAGGCAAAAATACAAAACAAGGAGGATTAAGGAGGACTGATATATGAGCCTTGAGATCCATTCCAAACTGAGACGGTGCGGGCCCTTGCTTCTTGCAGGGGTGCTGATGGTCAACTCGCTTCCCATCGGCGCCCTCGCCGCCAACATCAGAGACTTTAAGGATGTCGATGGCCACTGGGCGTATAACGCCCTGGATTGGGCTGTCGAAAATGGAGTCATGACGGGAACCAGTGAAGACACGATGTCTCCAGACGGTTTTCTCACCCGGGCACAGATGGCAACTATGATTGACCGGCTTTACGGCGCCTACAAGGGCGCCGACATCTCTGCATTCACGGATGTGGCGATGGGCAGCTGGTACTACGACTACATTGCGCAAGCAGTTCAGATGGGCACCCTGGCTGGCTATGATGGCAACATCATGCGGCCGAACGACCACATTACCCGCGAGCAGGCGATCGTCGTGATCGCCCGCGCACTCTGTCTGATGATGGAGTACGATGAGGACTTGTCCAAATTCTCGGACGCCGGCCTCGTCGGTTCCTGGGCCTACGCCGATATCTGCCGTATGGTAGAGAGGGAGTTTGTCGCCGGTTATCCGAACGGCGCGCTCGGTCCCAAGGACAACATCACCCGTGCTCAGATGGCGCAGATCCTTGCCAGGATCTTCGGTCATATCCATGAGCGGGGCACTCTGACGGGCGAGTACGACGACATTGTACTGGTCCGCGGCGATGTGGATATCCGCGATGCCGTGTTCAATGGCGACCTCATCATCGCCAACAGCCTTGCTGAGCAGGAGCTGACCTTGGAGGATGTGACGGTCAAGGGCAACCTGGTCGTCTGGGGTGGGTCTAAGATCCATGTGGAAGGCAAGTCCGATATTGCGGGCGTTGTCACGCCCCGAAACGATGGAGATGTACAGGTCATCTTCGATGAGAAGGCGACTGAGATCTCCAAAAAGGACTGCCAGGTCACCTACCCTGGTTCGATGAACCCCAACAATGAGGTCATATGGACGAACAAGAAGCCCACAACCCCCAACAGGCCTACCGGAGGAGGCGGAGGAGGCGGCGGCAGCCGGCCCATCGTTGTGAAGCAACCCGACATTGAATTCACCCTCCCCAGCATCCTCTATGTCGGGGATACCACCACTGTAAAGACGACCCTGACCAACACAGACTCGGTGGAATGGTCTCTGACCCTGAATGGGACTGCCAAGGAGCTGCCTGGCTTCACCAAGGATGGCGGCGAGCTGTCATTCTTGGAGTCTGGCACCTATATTCTCAAGGGGGTGGCCAAGAACGGGAGCAACACGGATACCTGCGAACAGACCGTCAAGGTCATCCCTGTGGCCGACCTTGGTTTCTCCCTCCCCCAATATGCCCACACTGATTCGACGACTCCAGTGAAACTGCTGTTCGAGAATGGTGAGGGAGGGAATGTCAGCTGGAGCATGACGAAGGACGATCAGCCCTATGAGATGCCGGACGGCTTCAACAATGAGGGCGGCTCTCTGGCCCTCCCCGAAACTGGGACCTATACCCTGACTGCCTCCTATACGGATGCAGCCGGGAAGATCTATAAGGAGACCCAGACAATTACCATCCTGCCGGTCATCTCTCTGGACATTAGCATTGACCCCGGCGAGACACACATTGATGTGGCCGCCACTGTCACCGCCAACGATGCAGGCCTGCCCGTCCAGTGGACACTGTCCCAGGACGGCAGCGAGCTGGTTTGGGGCTCTGTGACAAACAGTCAGCTTGGCGCTACTGGCGGCGAGCTGCTGATCCCTACTGTTGGACAGTACCAGCTACAAGCGTCGGTTACCGACGCTTCTGGCCGCGTCTTCATCTCTAATGTGGAGTCAATCACCATCGAAGGCCTGCTGGATCCCAGCCTGATCGTTGCTCAGTACGGCTGGACCGACCAGGCGTTCCTTGTAGAGATGGCTGGTTATGATTCCTACCCTGTCTCCTGGGAAGTGACCAATGAGCAGGGTGTTGTTACCTATCGGGGGAACCTGAACGATGACGGTGGCAATATCCAGATCGACATCCCTGGAGTCTACAATATTCAGGCAACGGTGACCGACCGGCTGGGCCGGGAGTTCACCGAACAGGCTTCCGTCGAGGTTCTGCCCGTCATCGAGCTCACTGCTTCGGCTGACAAGGCTGGTCTCCACCTGGACGAAAAGCTGAACCTGAGCCTGGATACCAAGAATGCCACCAAAGACCAGGCCATCACCTGGGAAGTCAAGAAGGATGAGGCCGTGTATGAAGGGCTCGACCTGTCGAACATCTCGGAGATCAGCTTCATTGAAAATGGCGAGTACTCCTTCATTGCCAAGACCAGCGACAAGGCTGGCCGCGAGTATGAGTCCGAGGAAGTCTTGGTCCGCGTCATCGAAGACCTGGATCTATCCCTCTCAGCAGACCGGATTGATGAGCCAGATGCGGCAGATGCTCTTATCGAAGTGACCAGACTCCACGAGGATGAAGATGCCAAAATCACCCTGACAGTTGGGAATGGTGCCCCTGCAAGCGTCTCCTGGAAACTGGAGCGCGATGGAGTCGAGGTTCCAGTAGTGCTCAACGATGACGGTGGCGAGCTTGATTTCGACGAGATGGGCGACGGCGACTATACGCTGACCGCCACCGTGACCGATGAACTGGGCCGTGAGTACACAGAGAGTGTTTCACTCAAGGTCTACCCGGTCATCACATTGAGCATCGATGCCCCTCAGAACATCCACTTCGACCAGGCTGCGACAATTGGTCTGGACGCACCGGACCTGGGCGGCCTGACGGTGAAGTGGTCCGTGATATCGGAGACGGGCGCGGAGGTTCCCAATATGCTCGGAAATGACGGCGGCACCTTAAACTTCACCGAACCTGGCACCCATTTTATTTCCGCTTCTGTGACGGATGAGCTTGGACGCGAATTCTTTGCCAGGACCAACATACTGGTTTGGAATACAGTCCAGTTGTCCTTCAAGCTGCCTGAGTTCTCTCACCCGGATGAGACGGTCGTGGTCAAGATGACATCCGAAAATCTGCGTGAGAACCAGATCGTCTGGTCCCTGACTGTGGATGGGGAACCTACCCCGCTGGCTTCTGGCGTGGATGGAGCCCTGACCAATGACGGCGGCAGCGTGAAGTTCACCAAGCCTGGCGCCAATGTCCTCACGGCTACCGTGACCGACGAGCTTGGTCGCACCTTCACCTACGACCAGGCCATTCAGGTGTTCCCGGTCCTGACTCTGGACCTGAATACCACGGCGGCTGTCCATATGGACGAATACGCCGAAGTTACCCTGAACACGAACACTGACCTACCTGTCACCTGGAAGGTCACGCCCTCCAACGACCCGGATACGGCCACCAGCTATACTGGCAGCCTGACCGGCAGTGGAGGCTCCATCCAGATCGACCAGGCCGGTGTCTATGACATCACGGCTTCCGTGATGGACGCCACCGGCCGCGTGTTTACCTCGGCGACCAGGTCTGTCAAGGTCTATCCGATCGCCGGACTGAGCTTCACGCTCCCGGCGACTGCCTGGACTGACTCCGGCATCCCTGTAGACCTGCTGTCCTCCGATCTGGCGGATCAGAATGTCACCTGGACCTTGTCCAAGGATGGCGTCCCCGCTGAGATGAAGGACTATGTGTTTGGTTCCCTGAACAACAAGGGCGGCAATATCCGGTTTACGGATGTGGGCGCCTACACGCTGATTGCCACGGCTGAAGATGAGCTGGGCCGCGAGTACAGCTGCTCTCAGATGGTGCAGATCTACCCGGTGATCGGGCTGACGGTCACCACCGAAGCCACCGGCCACACGGACGAGGCTCTGGATGTCACTTTGGACAAGGCAAACTGGGATGGGCAGAACATTTATTGGGCTGTCCTAAAGGATGGCAAGGAAGTGGCACCCAAGTTTGAGCTGGGAGCCGACGGCGGCCATGGGTTCGTTACTGAACCTGGCCTCTATACCTTTATCGCAAAGACCACTGACGAACTGGGCCGTGAGACGACCGCCTCCAGCAGTATCCAGGTCTACCCGGTGGGCCAGGCTGGTTTCTATCTGCCTGCTTCGTTCCACACGGACACTGAGGTCGACCTGACCACTGATTTCAGGGAACTGGGTAGCAACGCGCTGTACTGGACGCTGACTCGCAACGGCGAGGTCATCCAGCCCTCCACGGTGATGTCCGGCGACCTGAGCGCCGAGGGCAGCAAGCTCCAGTTCCGGCAGACGGGCGACTACAAGCTGAAGGCTGTCTTCACGGACGGCGGCGGCCGAGCCTACTCCTATGAGCAGGAATTCACCGTCTACCCGATCCCGCAAGTCAACTGGACGCTTCCCAGCTACGCCCATACGGACACTGAGTTTTTGGTGCCTGTGAAGTCCTCCAATGTTTCTGGCATTGAAGGTACCTCCATCAGCTGGTTCATCGCCGACACCTACGGCGTGCGGCAGGCCTGGAGCACTTATGTGGCTGGCGGTCTGACCGCCGAGCCTGGCGACATCCGCATCAAGCATGCTGGTACCTATACGATCGGCTGCGAGGTCACAGATGCCACCGGCCGGGTGTTCTCCTTCGATGGACCCAGCATTGAAGTTCTGGCTGAGCAGGAGCTCAGTGTGTCCATCACCGAGACGGAAGTCTATGTGGGCCACGAGGCTGAAGTCCTGACGCTGGGCAACAACAATACGCTCCCCATTAACTGGTCCCTGAAGAAGGATGGACAGAGCGTGGACATTAACCGGTATGTCTCCGGCGATTTGAACAACTACGGCGGATGCATCCAGTTCACGGAAGCCGGTACCTACGAGCTGATCGGGACAATGACGGACGGCCTTGGCCGCCAGTTCAGCGCCTCCGATACGATCCGGGTACTGCCTGTGGGCGGCTTGTCCTTCAGCATCTCTGGTATGGAGTATGTGGGCAATGAGGTCCCTGTCATCATGGACTCTCTGGTCAATCCCACCGGCGCCAATATCCAGTGGTCTGTGGAAAAGGACGGCGCCACCTACGCCATGGACCTGTCCGGATTGGACAATGACGGTGGCAAGGTCGTATTCCCCGAGGTTGGCAGCTATACCCTGATCGCCACCCTGGACGACGGGAGCGGAACGCCCTCTGTGGCAAAGCGGAACATCCAGGTCATCTACAAGGCTGACCTGTCCGTGAATGCTCCCTCCCAGATCCATGTTGGACAACCCTTCGATGTGAGCCTCTCCGGCAGCGGCGCTCTAAATGTCAAGTGGGGCGTGAAGATGGGCAATGTGCCCGTCGAACTGGACGGCAATACTGGATCTCTGACCGGCACCGCTGGACAACTGACCCTGTTCAATGTTGGCACCTACACGATCACGGCCACTACGGTCGATGATGCCGGCAACCCGCACACGGCGTTTGCCACCGTGGATGTGACCAACATGGCGCCCCGGATCGACTCCTTTACCGCCGAAGCCACCCGTAATGTTGTGGGCGGCCTCTATTATGCAGACCTGAACGCCACCTGCTCTGACCCGGATGGCGATGAAGTCCATCTGGAGTGGGATGACGAGTACCAGGAAGACGGCTACTACTCAATCGGCACTCACACAATCCGTGTGCGGGCTGTGGACGAGTGGGGCGCTGCCTCCGAGTGGGTCTCCCGTGAAATTGAGTTTATCAATGACCCGCCCGTCATCACTTCCTTTACAGTCGAACCGACCCGGCAGCTCCAGAACGGCAAGTTTGTCGGCAATGTTTCCGCCAAGGCCACTGACCCGGACGGCGACAGCGTGACTCTGGAGTGGGACGGCGACTACCGCAGCGACGGCCTCTACGAGCGCGGCAAAGTCCACAGGATCCGTGTCCGAGCTGTCGATGAGTATGGCGCAGCCTCCGAGTGGAGTGAAAAGACCATGGAGTTTATCAACCAGGCTCCCTCCGCTCCTGTGATCAATAAGACGCCCTCTGACGGCGTCGTCCGGCCCAGCCAGACGGTGACCATCACCGCCTCCGCTACCGACCCTGATGGAGACAATATCACCTATGAGTGGGAAGGCCGGAAATCTGAGTCCTCCATCTATGAGTACGGCAAACATCTGATCAAGTGCCGGGCCGTCGACGAGTTCGGCGCAACCTCCAAGTGGTCGGCTATCGTCTTCTTTGTTGCCGACAATACTGGCGGCGGCATGGAACTGACTGGCGCAAACTCCTATCTTGAGGAACCTGGCATCAGCTTCACCGACAACGGTGAGACTATCTATGGCTACATCACCAAGTATTCCTTCAATGTTCCCGCGGTGAGTGGCCATGGCGGCAACGACTGGGGCAAAGTTGAGGCCTACAATATCCTCACTAAGCAGTGGGAGCAGGTTGCGTATAAAGAGGTCAGCAATGGCGTGACCCTCTCCGGCACGCTTCCCAGCGGCACCTACACGGAGATGAGGTTCTATTATTACACCAACCACGATTGTATGTATGGCAAGAGCAATATCACCTATACGGTTGAGTATGAGTTCTGATTCAGAACCCAAAACTTGACAACGACCCAGGCTGGCAACAGCTGGCAGCGGGAGCGGAGCTTCCTCCTCTCCTCTGCCGGCGCCGCCGGCTGTTTTAGAAAGTCTAATGGTATGAAGTCAAGAGGGTGATGACAGGAAAAATCGAGAATA
>ENA-UONU01000294-UONU01000294.1-human-gut-metagenome-genome-assembly--contig:-CS51-NODE-294-length-65781-cov-21.871436_pt1 | contig 65781 bp, 58 predicted proteins | sample MGYA00242462_ERZ724009 | MGnify/ENA metagenome assembly ERZ724009 | reverse complement strand
AATACAGTAGAAAGGGCTCCTCCATGTATAATAAGCATTCGGTAGGCAATTTTGTTCATTTTGTGAGCATAGCTGGCAGGTTGGAGGCACTGTTTGAGCGAACGCAGTGAGCGAGTTTGCCGGAGACCTGCCTAATCGGCGGCGGAGCAAAATGGACAAAATTGCCGTGAATGCGTTTATACATGGAGGAGCCCTTTCGGACCCTATTGAACTAAATCCTAAATTTTATCCGATGATCTGCAGTTCCTTGGGATAATGGTTTAATACTTCTACACCATTTTCTGTTACCAGCACCAGATCCTCTACGCGGACGCCGGTATCACCGGTTAAGTAGATGCCTGGTTCGATGGAGAAGATCATTCCTGGTTTTGCCTGCCAGGTGTTTGCAGAGGAAACATCACCGAATTCATGCTCGGAAAGGCCGATAAAATGTCCAAGGCGGTGATTGAAGTTTGGTCCCCATCCTTCGGCCGAGATCAGGTCTCTGGCAGCAGCATCAAGCTGGCATAAGGGTACGCCCGGGCGGATCTTTGAGATAGCAGTCTCGTTAGCTGCTTTGGCGGTCTCATATACTTTTCTGTGGGAATCGCTTACAGTTTTGAAATAGAAGGTACGGGTCATGTCAGAGCAGTAGCCGTCTTTTATGCAGCCTACGTCAAAAAGAACGCAGTCTCCAGGCTTTACAACAGTATCGTCGGGAAAATGGTGTGGGTCAGCAGCATTTGCGCCAAAGGCAACTAATGGTTCAAAGGAATAGCCATCTGCGCCCAGATCCAGGTAGATCTGAAGCATCTGGTCAGCTACTTCTTTTTCAGATATGCCTTCATGGATCAGACCCTTGAATTTAGCCATGGCTTTGTCGTTAATAGCAGAGGAGATACGCATTTTTTCCTGTTCTTCGGTATCTTTTACACCTCTGGTGATATCAACAGCCAGAGAGCCGTTTACGAAGCCGGCAGCAGCTTTCATTTCCATAAGAGGCAGAAGGAAGCGTGCTTTTAAGTCCTTGTCTACGCCGAGAACGGCATTTTTATCCAGATGGGCGGCAACGATCTCCGGTACCGGATCTGTGTCGGAATACCATATCTTTTCAACACCTACATCACCGGGGACATTGAAAAGGTGGTTTAAGAAATAGTAATGATGTCCGTCAGCCTTTAACAACAGTGCATAAAAGCGCTCGATGGGAGCCATGGAAATTCCTGTAAGATAGCAGATAGACATTGGATCGGTAATGAGCATCTGATCTACGCCCTGTTCTTTTAAGGCAGCCAGAATGCGGTTTGCTCTTGCTTCATTCATGATAAATATTCTCCTTTATAACTTTTATAAATTCATGGCGCCGGGGCTGAAAACCAGCCTTCCGACGCCATAATACTGTACTATGATAGTGTTGTCAGGCAACCTTGCTTTTTACGTATCTGCATGTAGGAGAGATGAGAAAGTTTGCCATTAAAATTGTGTTCTCAGTTTCGGATCTAACAGGTCTCTTAAACCATCGCCAATGAAATTGGCACCTACAGCCATGGTGAAAATGGCAAGTCCCGGAAAACCGGCAACCCAGAATTTATTGAAGTAATCTACGCCGTCAGAAACCATCATTCCCCATTCCGGTGTTGGAGGGGCGGAACCAAGTCCCAAGAAGCTTAAAGTAGAGAACATCAGTATCTTGTTTCCGATATCTGTGGTAGCCATGATCAATACGGAGCTGACGCTGTTTGGGATGATCTCCTTTAAAAGGATACGCATGCGGGAAGCACCAAGGGCCTCCGCTGCATTCACGTATTCATTTTCCTTTACGCTTAGAACAACGCTTCGCATCAGGCGTGCGTAAGTAGGCCATGAAACAATGACAAGGGCAAACATGGTGTTGAACAGGTTGGAGCCCATAACTGCGTTGATGATCATTGCCAGGATCAAGGATGGGAAAGACAGGATCATTTCGGAAAAACGCATCATCACATTATCCAGCCAGCCGCCTGCGTAACCGGCCAGTGCGCCGTAAAAGGTGCCGATAATGCCTGCAATGATAACGGAGAGACACCCTGCAAGAAGAGAATAACGTCCGCCGTAGATCACACGGCTGAAAATGTCACGTCCAAAGTTATCTGTGCCGAACCAGTGGATGGCAGAAGGTGCCTTTAAACGCATGGACAGATCCTGTGTGATTGGGTCGTAAGGAGCAATAGCAGGTGCTAAAACAGCTGCTAAGATCCATCCAAGACAGATCAAAATACCCAGTGTAAACAGGTAATTGGATTTTAATAATTTTTTCAGGGAATGGATCATGGTTAATTGCACCTCACTCTTGGGTCGATAATGCCGTAAAGGATATCAACCACTGTATTGATGATCATATAGTTTAATGCGATCAGCAGTGCCACGCCGATGATCGCCGGATAGTCAGCTGCCATGACGGATTCGTAGGCAAACTGGCCTACTCCCGGCCATTTGAAAATGGTTTCTACTAATACCATACCGCCAAGAAGGTTTCCAAGTCCCAGTCCAATAACGGTCATAACTGGGATCAGTGCATTTCCAAGTGCATGTTTTAAGATCAGGCAGAGACTGTTTAAGCCTTTTGCCTTTGCTGTGCGGACATAGTCAGTAGACAAGGCATCTAACAGGTTAGAACGGGTGGTTCTGGTGATCAGGCCCATGGTAAAGGCAGCCAGAACAATACTTGGAAGGATCAGGTGACGGATGGCATCCATGGCTTTTGCCGGATTTCCCTCGATCAGACTGTCGATCACATACATTCCCGTAACGGAGGCCGGGGCAGAGAAAGAATTGCTTAAACGGCCCGGTCCCGGGAATATTTTTAACTTATAGTAGAAGAAATACAGCATCAGCAGCGCAAACCAGAAAGCCGGAATGCTGACGCCGGTTACGGAAATGGCTCGGACGATCTGATCTAAGATACTGTTGCGGCGGATGGCGGAAATGATACCAAACAGGATGCCGAAAACAGAAGCAATCACGATGGAAAACAGGGCCAGTTCCAGAGTAGCGGGATAGCATCTTGCCAGATCGTCCAGTACCGGACGGCTGGTTCGGATAGAGGTTCCCAGGTCAAAGTGCAGAAGATCACGGATGTAATAGATATACTGCACAATGAGCGGACGGTCCAGGCCGTGCTTTGCACGGTAAGCCGCTACGATCTCAGGATCATTTAAGGCTCTCTGGCTCAGGTTTGCAACTACCGGGTCGCCGGGTATCATCTTTGTAAGGATGAATACCAGGGTGGCAACGCCGAACAGCATAACTGCCAGATAAACCACACGTTTTCCAATAAATTTCAACTCTCCCATTTGGATCTGGTACCTTTCTAAAATACGAATTTTACTTTACATTTATTGCAGTCAGATCAATGGTATAGGAATCAAAGATATCTACCCCATCTAATCTGGTGCTGTGGGCAATGTGAGCAGGAGCCTGTGCGATCACGATGAACGGACCATCCTCATACATAGCATCCTGGATATTTTCCAGAACCTTTGTGCGGGCATCATTATCGGTTGCTTCCATTGCTTCCTGGTACATTGCAGCCAGTTCCGGGTTCATTTCAACAGTCCATCCGGCTCTCAGTCCTACAGTACCGCCTGGAAGGAATTCCAGCTGTACGTTAGGATCGCAGTAATCTACGCCCCAGTACATAACAGTGAAGCCAAGAGTTCCGTTTCTGTAAGCATCGCCGTAGCCTGCTGCCCATGCTTCTGTTGTGATATTTACATTAATGCCGATCTGGGATAAGTCATCCTTTACCTTCTGGGCCAGGTCAGTTAAAAGGATGCCTTCCATATCCAGGTCAGAAACAGTCATATCTACGTCAAAGCCGTCCGGATAACCGGCGTCAGCTAACAGCTGCTTTGCTTCTTCGATGTTAGTGTAGTCATCTGGGAGTGTTCCCTTGCTTCCCATAAATCCGTCCTGAATGATAGAATATGGAGTTAAGGTGCCGTCACCGCAGATCATGCGGATTCCGGAGTAATCTAAAGCCTTGCGGATGGCTTTCTGCACATCTGGATTGGAAACAGGTCCGCCGTATTCTTCGTTCATGTTCATCATAACGAAACCGATCATCTTTGTGGTTCCGTTTACAATCTCAACATTTTCAGCAGATCCCAGTTCCTCTAAAGTATCGTCAGTCAGGTTTAATGCAACATCAATATCTCCGGCAGATAAAGTCATCATCTGGGTATTTGCATCTGGCTGGATCTTTAAAATGTACTTGTCTACATTAGTAGAAGTACCCCAGTAATTCGGGTTTTTTTCCAGAACAACTTCCTCATCGGGAGTGTAGCTGGTCAGGATGTACATGCCGCTTCCTGCACTTGCATTATCAAGGAAGCTCTGTGCAGTATCAGTGGAAGAAGCATCTTCTGCATCAGTACCGCCATTTTCCTTTACAACAGCGCTGTCAAGGATAGCCAGAGAACTGTAAGTCAGCTTGGAGAGAATGGCACTGTCAGGCTGGTTTAAGTGGAAGATCACAGTAGCATCATCTGTAGTTTCAATGCTTTCAATGGTATCGCAGATGAAAGAAGGATTTCCCTTTAAGTTCTTGGTACGGTTGATGCTGAATGCAACATCAGCAGATGTGATCTTATTGCCACTTGCAAAGGTCAGGCCGTCTTTTAACTTGACAGTCAATGTTAAGCCGTCTTCAGAAAACTCGTAAGTATCTGCCAGACAAGGCTGTGGTGTGCCATTGTTTTCATAGAACTTAAACAGGTTTTCATAGCAGGCATTTACGATCAGCTGTGGGTACTTTTCGTAAACATAACCAGGATCCAGAGTGGAGAAGCCGGAACCCATGGCAACGATAACAGTGTTGTCGCCGGTGGAACTGCTTTCTGCCTGGGTGCTGCCAGATGAACCTGCTGCAGAAGTGTCTGTGGATGCCTGTCCGCCGCCACATGCCGTGCAGCCTGCTGCAACTGCCATGGAGAGGGCGAAGGCTAAGAGCTTTTTGTTTTTCATAATTAAATCCTCCTCTTGTTTAGATGTCCTCTCGGAGTCTTTCCTGCACTTGCTTTTGTGGCCGATTTTCCGCCAGTCGCACTCAAATTTCAGAGGCGGACGCAACGCCAACGCCTCAGAAATTTGGGCACAACTGACAAAAAATCTTCTCACAAAATCAAGCACAGAAAGATTCCGAGAGAACATTTAGTACTTATTGATACAGCTTTAAAAAGCTGTGATAAAGCAATATTTTATGTGCTGGTAAAATTCATTTACTGGTATAAATGACATGCCACAAAATGACCTTTTTCAATCTCTTTTAACTGTGGAATCTCTTTGGAGCAGATATCACAGGCTTTCGGACAGCGGGTGTGGAACGGGCAGCCGGAAGGCGGGTTAGAAGGACTTGGAACTTCACCTGTTAAGTGGATGCGTTCTGTCCTGTCATCTGCATCAACCTGGGGAATAGCAGATAAAAGAGCCTCTGTATAAGGATGATAACGTTTCTCATATAGCTGGTCATAAGCGGCGATCTCCACCATTTTTCCCAGATACATAACACCTACACGGTCACTGACCTGGTAAACAACGTTTAAGTTGTGGGAGATGAAGAAATAGGTCAGTCCCAGACGTTCTTTTAATTCCTGGAGCAGGTTTAAGACCTGTGCCTGGACAGATACGTCAAGAGCAGAAACTGCTTCATCGCAGATAATAAGCTTTGGCTCTAAGGCCAGTGCTCTTGCAATACCGATACGCTGTTTCTGACCGCCGGAAAGCTCGTGTGGATAACGGCTTAAATGGTAGGTGTCAAGACCTACTAAGTGAAGCAGCTCCTCGATCCTTGCGTCTACGTCCATGGAACCTGTCATATGGTGGATCTGGAAAGGTTCCATAAGGATCTGGCGCACCGTACGTCTTGGATTTAAGCATGCGGAAGGATCCTGGAAAATGATCTGGGCTTTCTTACGCATCTGCTTTAAGGCTTTTCCCTTTAAACCGGAAATGTCTTCCCCGTCCAGATAAACGTGGCCGTCAGTAGCGGGAATCAGGCGGATCAGGGTGCGTCCTAAGGTACTTTTTCCGCAGCCGGACTCACCAACTACGCCGAAGGTCTCCCCTGCGAAAATATCAAATGAAATATCGTCTACGGCACGTACTGTGCCGGATTTTTTGTCTTTTCCTTTAAAATATACTTTTACATGGTCTGCGTGGACCAGTACGTCTTTGTTCTTGCTTTCATCAGCCATTGGTCACTGCCTCCTGACTTCCATTATCTGCCTGTGCATAGAGCCAGCAGCGTACCTGGCGGTCTTCCCCAACAGAAAATACAGGTGGTTCTTCCTTACGGCAACGGTCACAGGCTTTTGGACATCTTGGCCAGAAACGGCAGCCTTTGATGCGTTCTACCGGGTTTGGAACCATGCCTTCAATGGTGGATAATGGTTTACGCTCTTTGGTGATCCTTGGGATAGCGCTTAAAAGTCCCTGTGTATAAGGATGAAGAGGTTCACGGAAAATGTCAGCTACAGGTGCTTTTTCTACGATGTGGCCGTTATACATAACGATAACGGTATCACAAAGTTCACTTACTACGCCCAGATCATGGGTGATAAATACAACGGAGGTATTCATTTTCTGGTTCAGATCACGGATCAGGTCTAAGATCTGTGCCTGGATAGTCACATCCAGAGCTGTTGTAGGCTCATCTGCGATCAGAATCTGCGGCTGACAGGCCAAAGCCATGGCGATCATCACACGCTGGCGCATACCGCCGGACATCTGGTGGGGATATTCATAAGCACGGGCCTGTGGATTAGCGATACCAACAGCCTGCATCATTTTAATGGCCTCTTCCATGGCTTCTTTCTTTTTCATTCCTCTGTGAAGCTGTAAAGACTCTGCGATCTGCTTTCCACAGCGGATGATGGGGTTTAAAGAAGTCATAGGTTCCTGGAAGATCATGGAGATCTCATTTCCGCGGATCTTCTCCATTTCCCGTTCAGAAAGTTTTACAAGATCCTTTCCATTATATAAGATCTGTCCGCCTGTGACTTTGCCCGGAGGATTTGGGATCAGCTGCATCATGGCCAGGGAAGACACGCTTTTTCCACTTCCGCTTTCCCCAACGATGCCAAGCTTCTCACCACGGTGGAGCGTATAGCTTAAGTGGTCTACTGCGTGTACTGTTCCGGCCATGGTCTTGAATTCCACACACAGATTTTTTATTTCAAGTAATGTTTCTGAATGGTTCATGGTTTTCTCTCATTTCTACAGGATTCTATAAGTAAACAAACATATTATCCGACGACAGCACCGGATGACAGTAATACATTCGTCAGTTTAAAGCGACAAAGTATCAACGCAAAAAAAAATAGCTATAATAGTATAGATACAATTGTTAAAGCCTAGAATACCATATTTTTTAAGGAAATTCAACTGGGGGAAGCAAGGTTCTTTTGATAAATGTTAGGATTTAGTTCAATAGGGTCCGAAAGGGCTCCTCCATGTATAAACGCATTCACGGCAATTTAGGATCTTTTGTTCCGCCGCCAGTTAGACAGGGCTCCGGCAAACTCACACGCTTCGCGTGTTCAAACAATGCCTCCACCCTGTCCGCTATGCTCACAAAAGGTCCAAAATTGCCTAACGAATGCTTATTATACATGGAGGAGCCCTTTCTACTGTATTGGATATGTCACATAAAAAATGCCGTACTTAAGTACAATCCCCCTCCTACATGAAAACTGTTTATTGGTTTGCTCCTACATTTTTTATTGCCAATAACGTAGAAAGCCGCCGGTACACATGACAGAATAAGCATTTGTTTGAAAATCCGTGAGTGGGCGCGCATAGCGTCAGAACGGAGAACCACTGTTTGAGCACGCAAAGCGTGCGAGTTTGGTTCGCAGTTCTGACAATAGGCGGCGCAAGCCCACGAACAAAGGATTTTCTCTCAAATGCGCATCTGTCATATGCACCGGTGGCTTTCGGACCTTAGTCAACAATATCCTTTTTTAGTGGGTCTGCAGGTTACATAATAAGGCTTAATGCGGCTTCGTCTGCGATCACGGTCACATCATTATGCAGCTGTAAAATGGATGCGGGAACAGATGGTGTGATAGGGCCGTAAAGAGAATTCTTTAAGGCTTCTGCTTTTTCTTCACCCCCTGCAATAAGCAGGATCTTCTTTGCCTGCATGATGTTTTTGATGCCCATGGTATAGGCCTGTTTTGGAACATCATCTTCAGAGGCGAAGAAGCGCTTATTTGCTTCAATAGTGCTTTCTGTCAGGTCTACGCAGTGTGTTTCTTTTTCAAAAGCTGCGCCAGGCTCGTTAAAACCAATATGTCCATTTCGTCCAAGGCCTAAAAGCTGCAGATCGATGCCGCCATGAGAGCGGATAATCTCGTTATAGGCAGCGCAGGCTTTCTGCGGGTCTGGCTCTAAGCCGTCTGGAACAAAAGTGTGGGCTTTGTCAATATTTACATGATCAAACAGGTTGGTGTTCATAAAATAGCGGTAACTCTGGTCATTATCCGGGCCAAGGCCCTTGTATTCGTCAAGGTTAATGGTGGTGACTTTGGAAAAGTCCAGATCCCCTTTGTTATACCATTCGATCAGCTGTTTGTAGGTGCCCACAGGTGAAGAACCGGTTGCTAACCCCAATACGCAGTCCGGCTTCATGATGATCTGGGCAGAAATGATGTTTGCAGCTTTGCGGCTTAAGTCCTGATAGTTTTTTGCTTTGTAGATAACCATAAATATATCCCCTTTCTAGTTTGCTTTCCCCTACCTTATCAGTATAGCTGATTTGACAAAAAAGAGGAAGAGGGAAAGATGACAGAAAAGAGAAAGGAAAAAAGACTGACAGAGCTGTAGAAGTGTGGTATGCTAAAATATAATGAGCGCAGAAAAAAATAAGTGCAACCCCAACGGAGGACAATATCATGAAAATCACAGGACGTAATGTAGGAAAGACATGCCGCACCCATTATAAGGGTACTTTTAATGATGGAACACAGTTTGACTCTTCTTATGACAGAGGTGAGCCATTAGAATTCGTATGCGGCGCAGGCCAGATGATCAAGGGCTTTGACGCGGCAGTGGCAGATATGGAACCAGGAGAGGTGAAGGATATCCACCTGATGCCGGAAGAAGCATACGGACAGCCAAACCCGGATGCTATCTTTGAATTGGAGATTGAGCAGCTTCCAGGCTCTGAGGATCTGACTGTAGGCCAGCAGGTATATCTGACCAACCAGATGGGCCAGCCATTCCCTGTAAAAGTCACTGACAAAACAGAAAAGACCATTACTTTTGATGCAAATCATGAAATGGCGGGAAAAGAGCTGAACTTTAAGATCGAACTGGTAGAAGTGAAATAATGAAAAAATAAAAATTTAATTTTTAAACGGAAGTAAATATAGAAAGCAGCAGTGTATATTTTACCCGCATTTCCACATACTACCCATAAGACACACAATATGGAAACAGAGATGTTTTGTGGTATGCAGGAGGAATAAACGTTATGAAAGCTACAGGAATCGTAAGAAGGATCGATGACCTTGGACGTGTGGTGATACCAAAGGAGATACGAAGGACATTGCGTTTGCGGGAAGGAACACCTTTAGAGATATTTACAGACCGTGAGGGGGAGATCATTTTAAAGAAATATTCCCCTATGGTGGAGCTGGCTGCTTTTGCCGGGCAGTATGCAGAAGCCATGTCCCAGGCGACTGGGCTGATCGTGTGCATCACAGATCGGGACCAGGTGATCGCTGTTTCCGGGGGAGCCAGAAAAGAGCTGCTGCAAAAGGCTATCAGCCAGAGCCTGGAACGTGTTATTAATGAACGTCAGACTATTCAGGCAGGAAAAGACAATAAAAGCTTTGTCCGTTTGGTAGATGAAGAATTAGAGGGGATTACTGCCCAGGTGGTAGCTCCTATTATCTGTGAAGGTGATGCCATTGGCGCAGTAGCCATTATGAGCCGGGAGCCAAGAGCACGGTTTGGAGAAATGGAGCTGAAGCTGGCTGCCACTGCCTGCGGATTTTTAGGGCGGCAGATGGAAAGCTGAAACAAAGCGGCATGGATAAACAATATGAGCAGAAATGAATGACAATTAATAGCAATGTAAAATCCCCCAGGTAAAACCTGGGGGATTTTAGCAAGAGAAAAAAGTTAGGTATCTAATTATGTCCTCACGGGAGAACATAATTATGAGAAAGGGCAGTCAGTCCCTTTTCATCAGATTAAAAATGTACAGAAGGTTTCAGAGAATACGCAGTAGAAGAATACAGCCACATATCCAATGAGGAATGGTATCTCTGCTTTTGCAATATCGCCCATTTTCAGGCCGGATACGGTAGAAGCGGAGAAGATGTTTACTGCAACCGGAGGTGTCATGGTACCAACTACGTTGGAGATGCACACGATCATGCCGAAGTGGATCACGTCAATACCCATACTCTGGGCAATAGGCCAGAGGACCGGTACTAAAAGAACGGCGATAGCAGTTCCTTCCATGAATGTACCGAAGATCAGCAGGATAATGGCAACTACGAAGCAGAACAGCGCGGAATTTAAATGCATGCTGATAACTGCGTTTACCAGTGCCTGGGAAGCGCCTGAGAAGGTAAATACCCAGGAAAAAGCGGTAGAAGCTGCGATGATGAATAAAATCATGGCAGAGCTTTTCGCGGAATCTTTTAAAATGGAGATCACTTTTTTGTGGTTCCGTGAAGCTTTTCAATAATAGCGGTAACAGCAACCTGTGTGCCGTCACGAAGACCTACTTCTGTTCCTAACAGTGCCATATAGATCATGCTGTCCATGGCTACCTCTTCAGTCCATGGCATGGAAGCCTTGATAAAGTTGCGGTTGACGACTGCTACAAAGTAGGCAGCTACCATGGTGACAAACGCAACGATCATAATGGCATATTCTACTTTTGTGACATAGGACAGCAGCTTTTTAATTCCTTTCATAGTTCCCTCTCCAATCTCAATTTCCGACCTCTTTCAGAGCATGTTTTCAGTTGTCTGCCAGCAGATGATTTCAATGCAACAAAATAATAAGATGTCTGATGTAATCAAAATACAACATCGGACATCTTACGTCAAAATATTATCAGAAAATTAACATGATTTTAATATTAAAAAGATGATATTAAATTTATTAACAATATATTAAAAACAATTAACATTATTGTCTAATAAATATAATTATTGTTGCTATTTTGTATCAGCCACTGTGTAAAATAATTTCGGATCACACTAAAAGGTGCTGGTCCTATATCCAGGATAAAGCGGTTAAATTCTAACAGGGAGAAGTTATTTCCAAGCTGCTGTTTTGCCTCTTCCTGCATGTTTAACAGTTCCAGATAGCCGGTATAGTAGGAGAGATAATTGGCCGGGTTTTCTACCACTTCATAGTAAATAGATGAGATCACAGATGGATCTTCCAGCTGGAAATACATGTTCAGATATTCACCCACCTGATCTATGTTCCAGCCTTCGTAGTGGATATTAATATCAAGGAGTGCATAAAGGGCAAGTGTAAAGGCGGAATTGTGCTGCAGAAGCTGTCCCATATTCTCTTCAAGGCCATTATTTAGATTAAAAGCATAATATTCCGCATAAGTTCCCCAACCTTCTGTGTAGCCCTGGAAATCAAGGATATTCCGCAGGTTACAGGTGTTTTTCTGGTTAAAATAAAGGGTCTGGTACATATGTCCCGGATAACCTTCGTGTGCCATAGTGGTGTAGAGGGAATCGGAATCTGTACTTTTGTTATTGATGTAAATGGAATTATCCTCCGGCCGGTCAATAGGCACTTTCAGGTAGAAGGCGGGACTTAAAAAGCCTTCCAATGTTTTAGGTACAGTTTTGATAATATAGTTACAGTCATTTACAGGGGGGAAATCTGTCTGGCACTGGGCTTTCAGATCTTCTAAAATGTCCTGGGGTTTTGTAAGGGTAAAAGTGGAAGTATCCAGTTTATCGCCTAAAGACGAATCATCATTTAACAGCTGGTTTACAGCGGTCAGTTCCTTTGCCATCTGCTTGTTAATGGCCTGTTTTAATGCAGGAACATCACTGTAAGAAGTTCCGGTACTGGCATTTACCAGATATTCATAATATTTCCGGCCTTCCGGGTAGTAGTAAAGCCCCTTGTCATTGGTCCCTTTTCCTTTTAAGCCTTCCAGACCGGTTATCAGCCTTTCATAGGCAGGAACGAAATGTTCGTCAATGGCTTTTTTGTTTTTTGCCTTATAATCAGCCTTTTCCTGGTCAGAAAGACCATCTATTTCATTTAAGCGGGAAGCAAAGGTTTCTGCCAAAAAGCTGTGGTCTGCGTCAATGAGATAGGCATTGCAGGAACGGATGATATTGTCAATGACTGTATCACACAGGCCAAGACCAGCCTGGGCCCGCTGTGTTTCAAAGGCAATGAGTGAGTCATAATAGGTATCAATGGATGATAAAAGAGACAGGTAATCGTCAATATCCTGTTTTTTGTAAAAGGTATATTCAGATAAAAGAATGGGAAGCTGGGACTGGATGCCAAGGGTGGTGGATAAAGGCTGGTCATACAGCTCTAATCCATCAGAGGACAGAAGGGTATTAATGTAGGAAGAAAGAATGGTATAGGTAAGCAGCTGGTCTTTGGATAAAAGGCGGGTATCCATGGCATCAAGGTCTGCTTTGACCTGTTTTGCATCTTCCATGTCCCTTTGTGTGTCTTCAGCCAGGGCAGTTCCAAGTGTCCGGTCATAATCTGTGATGCCGTAGCTTTCAGGGTCTGCCAGTGTATAGTGAAGAGTGAGAAGGGACTGGGCTGCTTCCTGCTTAAATAGGTTTTCCGTAAACTGGTCAAAGGCTTTTTGGGCCGCCAAAAGAGCTGTTTTGTCTGGCTGGTCGGTAGGATCTTCCAAAGAGCCGTTGCCTGCGGCTTTTGCAGTGGTCTCCAAAACCGTATTTTTTTCTGCTTCCGGTGTGGAGTTTGGAAAAAGTGAGCAGCCGGTAATAAGGCACAGGGATAATACCAGTGCAAGGATGGCATGCAGATATTTTTGTGTTCGCTGTTTCATAGAAATCTCCTTTTTGGGATACAATGACCATCCTGATGCCAGAGTGCAGTGGACGGTGTTCTTTGAGATGATTATATATTATATGTAGGAAAATTACAACGTATGTGGCATAGGGCGTCTTGACGAAAGCCGCCTAAACGCTTATACTTACATCATTAGAATGCCCCAAAAGGGGGATGGAAAGAGGGATTTAAATATGTGTCAGGATTGTAAGAAAAAGCCGTATTATATTACAACTGCCATCGCATATGCTTCCGGTAAGCCGCATATCGGCAACACCTATGAGATCGTGCTGGCAGATAGTATTGCAAGATATAAGAGAGCCCAGGGCTATGATGTGTTCTTCCAGACAGGTACTGATGAACACGGACAGAAGATCGAGGAGAAGGCAGAGGCTGCAGGCATTACTCCAAAGGAGTTTGTGGACAAGGCTGCAGGGGAGATCAGACGTATCTGGGATCTGATGAACACTTCCTATGATAAGTTTATCCGCACCACAGATGCTGACCATGAAGCACAGGTACAGAAGATTTTTAAGAAGCTCTATGACCAGGGCGATATTTACAAAGGCGCTTATGAGGGACTTTACTGTACTCCATGTGAGTCTTTCTGGACTCCATCTCAGTTAGTAGATGGAAAGTGCCCTGACTGTGGCAGAGAGGTTAAGCCGGCAAAGGAAGAGGCATATTTCTTCCGTATGAGTAAATATGCTCCTCAGCTGATCGAGTACATTAACGCTCATCCTGAGTTTATCCAGCCTGTTTCCAGAAAGAATGAGATGATGAACAACTTCCTTCTTCCGGGACTTCAGGATCTGTGTGTATCTAGAACTACCTTTGACTGGGGTATTCCGGTATCTTTCGATCCAAAGCATGTTACCTATGTATGGCTGGATGCGCTGACCAACTATATTACCGGTATCGGCTATGACTGCGATGGAAACAGCACTGACCAGTTTAAGAAATACTGGCCTGCAGACCTGCATCTGATCGGTAAGGATATTATCCGTTTCCATACTATTTACTGGCCGATTTTCCTGATGGCTTTAGGCGTACCCCTTCCAAAACAGGTATTTGGTCATCCGTGGCTGCTTCAGGGTGATGGCAAGATGAGCAAATCCAAGGGAAATGTTCTTTATGCAGATACTCTGGTAGATTTCTTCGGCGTAGATGCAGTGCGTTACTTTGTGCTCCATGAAATGCCATTTGAAAATGACGGCGTTATCTCCTGGGAGCTGATGGTAGAGCGTATGAACTCTGACCTGGCAAATATCCTTGGAAACCTTGTAAACCGTACTATTTCCATGAGCAACAAGTACTTTGGCGGTGTTGTAGAGAACAAAGGCGCTGCAGAAGCTGTTGATGAAGATTTAAAGGCTGTTGTATTAGATGAAGTTAAGAAGGTTGACGCAAAAATGGCCCAGCTGCGTGTGGCAGATGCCATGACAGAGATCTTCGGCATTTTCAGAAGATGCAACAAGTACATTGACGAGACAACTCCATGGACTCTTGCAAAGGATGAGGCTAAGAAAGACCGTCTTGCAACTGTTCTTTACAACCTGACAGAGGCTATTACTATCGGTGCTTCCCTGTTAGAGGCATTTATGCCTGAGACTTCTGAAAAGATCTTAGCCCAGTTAAATACAAAGAAGAGAGAGCTGGATGAAATGGATACTTTTGGTCTGTATCCTTCAGGAAATAAGGTAACAGACAAGCCTGAGATCCTTTTTGCCCGTATGGATATTAAGGAAGTTATGGCAAAAGTAGAGGAAATGCATGCAGCTGCAGCAGCAGAAACTGCAAAACCGGCAGAAGAAGCAGCTGAGGATGACGGTATCGACTTAGAGCCAAAGGCTGAGATCACCTATGATGATTTTGCAAAACTGCAGTTCCAGATCGGTGAGATCGTTAAATGTGAAGCAGTACCGAAGTCCAAAAAACTTCTCTGCTCCCAGGTAAAGATCGGAACCAAGACCCGCCAGATCGTAAGCGGCATCAAGGCTCATTACTCACCAGAGGAAATGGTAGGAAAGAAGGTTATGGTAGTAACCAACTTAAAGCCTGCTAAATTAGCTGGAGTCGTATCCGAAGGCATGATCCTGTGTGCAGAAGATGCAGAGGGAAATCTGTCCTTAATGGTACCGGAGAAGAAGATGCCAGCCGGAGCTGAGATCTGTTAATTGATCAGCAGATGCAACTGCTGTCTGATAGTGGAATTATTATAAATGTGTTTTTTGTCTGCGATGGCAGATATATGAGTGTATAGGAGTGAGATGTAAAGGGAGAGGGGAAAGATTCCCCTCCCTTTTTCACGCATATACTGGACTTTTTAAGTAAGATTTCGAGAGAACATTAAGCAAGCACAGGAGGAATGATCATGAGAATCAGTCTGGAACAGGCACTTAATATCCTTATGGATCATGTAACACATGGAAAAACAGAGAGAAAACCTTTGGAGGACTGCCTGGGGCTGATACTTTCGGAAGATGTGTATGCACTTCTTGATATGCCTCCTTTCAGCCGTTCTGCGCAGGATGGGTATGCTTTGTGCTCTAAGGACAGCATAGGGGCCACTGGAGAGAACCCGGTTAAGCTGAAGGTTACAGGAAAGATTTATGCAGGGGATCATCTGGATGTGCAGGTCAGACCAGGAGAGGCAGTCCGGATCATGACAGGGGCAATGGTCCCGGCGGGCGCAGACTGTGTCCTTCGTCAGGAAGATACAGATGAAGGAGAAGATGTGGTTCAGATTTATAAAGAGGTAGAACCTGGCTGCAGCATCTGTTTTAAAGGAGAAGAGTATAAAAAAGGCCATACATTGCTTCACGCAGGTACAAAGATCGATGCAGCAGCTCTGGCTGTTGCCAGTGGAAACGGCATTATGGAGCTGCCTGTGTATGAACGTGTAAAAGCAGCAGTTGTTTCTTCAGGCAGCGAGGTGGTGGAGCCTGGTGCTCCTTTGACACCTGGAAAAATATATAATACAAATACTATATACATGAAAGCACGTTTAAGCCAGTTAGGTGCAAAAGTGATGATGACCCGGACTGTAGGAGATGATCTGGAGGTTATGGCAGAAGCTTTGAAAGAGGCGGCAGATCAGGCAGAATTGGTAGTCACTACTGGAGGTGTTTCCGTAGGACAGAAGGATCTGACAGAAGAAGCGCTGCTTTCTATTGGGGCAGAGATCTTGTTTCACGGTATTGCCATTAAACCGGGAATGCCTACCCTTGCAGCTGAAAAAGACGGAGTCTTGTTTATAGGGCTTTCCGGCAATCCATTTTCTGCGGCAATCCCATTTGAAATGTTTGTACGTGAGATCCTGTCATTAAAAATGGGCGATCCGGATCTGAAACTGCGCCGGGAAACTCTTACCGCTGTAACCGGTTTCTCAAAAAACAGCAGAAGGCGTCGCTTTTTAAGAGGAAAAGCAGAAGGAAAGGAAGTATGGCTTCCAGACCAACAGGCCAATGGGCAGATGCGCAGTATGGTAGGCTGTAACTGCCTGATCGAGATACCGGCAGGAAGCGGACCGGTAAAAGCAGGGGATAAGGTAGAGGTGCTGTGGCTGTAACGGTATTTTAGCGGCAGGGGCATTTTTATTACGATGAATACTTGATTTAGGGGTTAGCATATGTTATAATGTTGGTAGCCGAGAAAAGATATGGGTGTGTCATTTGACCGCCAAAAAAGAATCCCCAGCAGTTGCAGCTGCTGGGGATTCATCTCTCTTTGTGCGGTTGAGAATCCGCTTTAGGCTAATTGTCGCGATCATGTCTGTCTAGCCATTTGCATATGTAGTAGCCAACTACTTCTGCTGCGACCGACACTAGAAAAGATATGAATATAGCCATTCTCCCGCCTCCTTTCTGTTGCCAGAATAGGGTGCGACAACAGATTGATTATAACATGGGGCGGGGGATTTTACAATAAGGCTTTTTGGGAGTTTAAGAGCTAAAAAGTAAATAACAGTGCTGAGATCTAGAGGCTGTAGCGCTCGATCATCAAAAGATGAACGATTGCACAAAAAATGTAAATTATCAACAAAATTATTGTATAATATACACAAAAACAAAAAATATTTTCGATACTTATTATCAATAGACACCAGACTTTTTTAATCTTATAATAAAGATAACTTCATAAAGCAGATTTCATATGTATATCCCGGAGATGGGTCCGGAGTTTCTACCAACTACCGTAAAGAGTTGACTACATAGTGTATATGGCAGGTAAGTACTTGTTGTATATAAATGCGTGCGGTTTTGGTGACAGATGAAGATCGATCCAGTAAGGAGCCGCACATATCGCGGCTCCTTTTATAATGTTCTCCCGAAATCTTTCTGTGTCTGATCTTGTGAGTAAATTTTTTGTCAGATGCATCTGGCAGAAAATCAGCTGCAAGATCAGGTGCAGGAAAGACTCTGAGAGGACACAATGCCAGATATCTGGAAAAAACTGTGGGCTGCAGATTCTGTAAGCCTGCAGGTATAGATGAGCGCATGAAATACTTTGAGCAACGGGGAAGCTTAAAGGCTGGAAAGATCAGAAAAAATCGCAAAAAGGGGGGTATAGTGGACACCAGAACGCAGACGGCTGTTAGTGAAGGAAATATGTGAAAGTGAGGCTTTATTTTATGGAAAAAAGGGAAGGTTTTTTCGGAAGATTTTTTGGGATTTCACAGAGTGGATCAAACATGCGTACAGAGATATTGGCAGGCATTACAACCTTTATCACAGTTGCCTATATCCTGATCTTAAATCCACAGATCTTAGCAGATCCATTTGTGATCACCGGTGATGTGGCAATGGCGGCAAAGGTATCAAATGGTGTGTTCATTGGTACTTGTATCGGTGCGTTTATCGGAACCTTTCTCTGTGCTGTTTATGCTAAAGTACCATTGGCACAGGCACCTGGAATGGGATTAAATGCATTTTTTGCATACACAGTAGTCTTAGGAATGGGTTATACCTATAACCAGACACTGACCATTGTATTTTTATCAGGTGTGTTGTTTATTGTGATCACAGTGGTGGGCCTTCGCCAGGCGATCATCCGGGCCATACCGGAATCTATTAAAATGGCGATCACACCGGGAATCGGGCTTTTTATTACAATCATCGGACTGAAAAATGCAGGTATCGTAGTCAGCAATCCGGCTACACTGGTAAGTATGGTAGACTTTGCACAGTGGAGAAATGGTGGGAATACAGAACTGATCTGCGGGGCACTGGTTGCTTTATTTGGTCTGATCGTGATCAGCGTTTTAAACGCAAGAAAAGTAAAAGGTTCTATCTTTTTAGGGATCGTGGCAGCAACTTTAGCAGGTATTCCCTTAGGCGTTACAAAATTATCATCCTTTGATCTGAATCTGGCAAATAAATTCAGGGATTTTGGGGAAGTATCTCTGTTTAAGCTGGATATAGCCGGATTATTTGAAGGAAAGAGCGTGACAGAAGCTGTATTTATTATTATCATGCTTGTGCTTAGCTTTTCACTGGTAAATATGTTTGACTCTATGGGAACGCTGATGGGAGCAGGAAGACAGTCTGGTCTGGTGGATGAAAATGGGGAAGTCATCCACATGCAGGAAGCGTTAATGGCAGATGCTATCTCTACAGCAGCAGGAGCATTAATGGGAACTTCTACAGTTACAACGGTTGTAGAGTCCAGTGCAGGTATTGCAGAAGGCGGAAGAACAGGAATGACCAGTCTTGTAACAGCAGTTGCTTTTCTGGCAGCCATTGTGTTTGCACCAGTAGTTGGCATCGTACCTGCAGCAGCAACTGCTCCGGCACTGATCTTTGTAGGTGTGCTGATGCTTGGAAATATCAAAGATGTGGATTTTTCTGAGCCAACAGATGCAGTGGCATCCTTCTGTACGATTGTATTTATGCCATTTACCTATTCGATCGCAAATGGCATTGCAATGGGTCTGATCACTTACTGTCTGTTAAAGGTTTTCACTAACAAGGCGAAAGAGGTAGAGGTACTTACATCAGTAATTGCAGTAGTATTCGTTTTCCGCTATGCATTTATGACATTAGGGTAAAAATGTCCGGGGTTCTGGGGTCAAGGAGGAAACATATGGAAAATAATATATTTGCTTTAAAAGGAAATATTATATACGCAAAAGACAGCAAAGAACTGTGCATTAACGAACAGAGTTATCTTGTCTGTGAAAATGGAAAGGTTTATGGGATCTATTCTAAACTTCCGGAAGATATGAAGGATATCCCGGTAGAAGATGTGGGCGATAAGCTTATTATCCCGGGACTTACAGATCTTCATGTTCATGCGCCTCAGTATTCCTTCAGGGGTCTTGGAATGGATATGGAGCTTCTTGACTGGCTGGAAACCAATACATTTCCGGAAGAAGCGAAATACAAAGATCTGGAATATGCAAAAAAAGCATATGGCATTTTTGCAGAACAGATGAGAAAAAGCGCTTCTACAAGGGCGTGTATTTTTGCAACGATCCATAAAGAGGCAACGATCTTACTTATGGATCTGATGGAAGAAAGCGGGCTTTCTACTATGATCGGAAAGGTAAATATGGACCGCAACAGCCCGGATTATCTGCGGGAGCTGTCAGCAGAAGAATCAGAAGAAGCCACCAGAGAGTGGCTGAAAATAGCAGCTGATAAAAATTATGACCACACAAGGACGATCCTTACACCACGGTTTATACCAAGTTGTACCGATGAACTGATGGAACGGTTAAAAGGTGTTCAGGGAGATTTTGGTCTGCCTGTGCAGTCCCACCTGTCTGAAAATCAGGGAGAGATCGCCTGGGTGAAGGAATTATGCCCCTGGTCCGGATTTTATGGGGATGCCTATGATCATTTTGGCCTGTTTGGGGGAGAGTGCCATACGGTCATGGCTCATTGTGTTTATTCTGGCGAGGAAGAAATCGCCCGTATGAAAGAAAAAGGCGTATTTATTGCCCATTGCCCTGATTCCAACACCAATCTTTCCTCTGGTGTGGCTCCGGTGCGCAGGTATCTGGAAGAGGGAATGAACATAGGACTGGGAAGTGATGTAGCAGGCGGAACAAGTGAAAATCTGTTTGCAGCTATGGCACAGTCCATTCAGGTATCCAAGCTTCGCTGGAGACTGTTTGATGATTCTTTAAAGCCGCTGACCATTGAGGAAGCTTTCTATATGGCATCTAAGGGCGGCGGGGCTTTCTTTGGAAAAGTAGGAAGCTTTGAGCCGGGTTATGAATTTGATGCAGTGGTCTGCGATGACAGCCGCTTAAAACATCCCCAGCCACTGACTGTAAAACAGAGGCTGGAGCGGATCATTTATCTGGGGGATGAGAGAGAAGTAGCAGGAAAATATGTAGAAGGCAGAAAGCTGTTTTAAATGTGATAAAAAAGGGTTTTGCAGGCAAAGAGGTGTGGAGAGATCCATGCCTCTTTTGCGAATTATAAACATTTTTCCAGTTGTCCGGTCCGCTTGTAAACCATTCGTCTTCATGCTATTATGTATACAGTAATCTGTTGCAGGGCAACAAGATCTTGTATCAGCGTAATAGACTTACAGACAAAACTTCTCTGGGCAGCAGAAAGGATAAAAACACAATGAAATATGATTTTACAACAGTTTTAGACAGAAAAGGAAAAGATTCTATTGCAGTGGAACCATTTGAGGCTGACTGGATCAAGTGGCCGGGAACGGTGAAGGAAGGTTTTGACATTATCCCCATGTGGGTAGCAGATATGAACTTTCCGGCTGTACATACTATTCCGGAAGCCATTATTGAGAGAGCAAAGCATACCACTTATGGCTATTTTTCCCCAAGAGAGGAATATTTTGACGCCATTATCCAGTGGCATAAAAACAGAAATGGTGTGGAAGGGCTAAAGCCAAAGCATATCGGGTATGAAAATGGTGTTTTAGGCGGTGTAGTCAGTGCGTTAAATGTACTTTGCTCTAAAGGTGACAGTGTACTTTTACATTCCCCCACTTATATCGGTTTTACCAACAGCCTTACCAACAACGGTTATCACATTGTCCACAGCCCGTTAGTAAAGGATGAGAATAATGTATACCGTATGGATTTTGAGGATATGGAGAAGAAGATCATGGAAAACCATATCCATGCAGCAATCTTCTGCAGTCCGCATAATCCTACCGGCCGAGTGTGGGAGCAGTGGGAGATCGAAAAGGCAATGAAGATCTACAAGAAGCATGATGTATATGTAGTTTCTGATGAGATATGGTCTGATCTGCTCTTAAATGGCCATAAGCATACTCCCACCCAGTCTGTATCTGAGGATGCAAAGCAGAGGACAGTAGCTCTCTATGCTCCATCCAAGACCTTTAATCTGGCTGGTCTTATTGGAAGTTACCATATTATTTACAATGACTGGTTAAGGGAACGGATTTTAAAAGAGTCCTCTTTAAGCCATTATAACAGCATGAACCTGTTATCAATGTATGCATTGATCGGTGCTTATAAACCGGAAGGTTATGAGTGGGTGGATGAATTAAAAGAGGTGTTAAGCGGGAATGTAAACTATGCCTGCGATTACATTGAAAAGCATTTTGACGGTGTTAATGTTTCCAGGCCGGAAGGCACTTACATGCTTTTCCTGGACTGTACAGAGTGGTGCAAAAAGCATGGAAGGACCATTACAGAACTTCAGGCAGCAGGCATTGAAGTAGGCGTGATCTGGCAGGACGGTGTAGCATTCCACGGTCCATGCCATATCCGTATGAATCTGGCACTGCCGTTGTCCAGGGTAAAAGAAGCCTTTGACCGTCTGGATAAATATGTGTTTAATGTTCTATCGGCTCCGAGAGGACATTTTAACCCACAGGAGGGATAACGAACATGATATTTGACACACATGCTCATTATGACGATGAAGCCTTTGACGAGGACAGAGAGCAGCTTCTGGCAGCCTTTAAGGAAAATGGCATCGGCGCTGTTACAAATGTAGCTGCCAGCATTTCCAGCTGCAAGACCACACTGGAGCTTGCCAGGAACCATGATTTCATGTATGCTGCTTTAGGCGTGCATCCAAGTGAAAGTGCAGAGTTGTCTGATGAAGGCTTAAAAGATATTGAGGCCTGGTGTACAGAAAGACAGGACGGGAAGGTCCGGGCCATTGGTGAGATCGGCCTTGATTATTACTGGGAAGAGCCGGATAAAGGGATCCAGAAGAAATGGTTTGTGGCCCAGTTAGACCTGGCCCGCAGGCTGAAGCTTCCGGTGATCATCCATAGCCGTGATGCTGCAAAAGATACCTTGGATATTATGAAGGCAGAACATGCAGAAGACATTGGCGGCGTGATCCACTGCTTTTCCTACACAAAGGAAATGGCAAGAGAATACCTGAATATGGGATTTTTCCTTGGTATTGGCGGCGTGCTTACCTTTAAAAATGCCAGAAAACTGGCAGAGACAGTAGAATATGCCCCTTTAGACCGTCTGGTACTGGAAACGGACTGTCCATATCTGGCACCTGTTCCCAACCGGGGAAAGCGAAATTCTTCCCTGAACCTGACCTATGTGGCAGACCAGCTGGCTGCCATTAAAGGCATAGACCGGGAAAAAGTGGAGAAAATCACCTGGGATAATGCCAGAAGGCTTTATGGTTTACAGCCATAGTTTTTTTGCTGACGACATGCAGCAATTCGGTATCAGAGGGGTCAAAATACCTTTTGCCCCAACATTAAATGATAGAAATATAACATAGATAGAAAGAAGACAAAAGCAGGTAAAATCATAGATGAATCAGAAATTATCAGATCCGAAAAAAACAATTGAAGTCATCCAGAAATATCAGTTCGCATTCCAGAAGCGCTTCGGCCAGAACTTCCTTATTGATGCCCATGTTCTGGAAAAGATCGTAAGCGCAGCAGGTATTACAAAGGATGACTGTGTTCTGGAGATCGGTCCGGGGATCGGAACCATGACCCAGTATCTGGCAGAAAGCGCAGGACAGGTGATCGCAGTGGAGATCGATACCAATCTGCTGCCAATCCTTACAGATACATTAAAGGATTATTCCAATGTAAAAGTCATCAACCAGGATATCCTGAAAGTGGATATTAATGAGCTGGTAAAGGAATACAATAACGGCAGACCTATTAAAGTAGTTGCAAATCTGCCATATTACATTACTACCCCCATTATCATGGGACTGTTTGAGAGTAATGTGCCTATTGACAATATTACTGTTATGGTGCAGAAAGAAGTAGCAGACCGTATGCAGGTAGGGCCGGGATCTAAGGATTATGGTGCCCTGTCTCTGGCAGTGCAGTATTATGCAAGTCCGTATATTGTAGCAAATGTACCGCCAAACTGCTTTATCCCAAGACCGAATGTGGGTTCTGCGGTGATCCGCCTGACCCGCTATCAGGAGCCGCCGGTACAGGTGAAAGATCCAAAGCTGATGTTTAAGCTGATCCGGGCATCCTTTAACCAGAGAAGAAAAACACTGCAGAATGGTTTAAATAACTCTCCGGAAATTTCTTTTTCAAAAGAAGAGATTACAAAGGCTATTGAGAGCCTGGGAGTATCACCTTCTGTCCGTGGAGAAGCCTTAAGTCTGGAGCAGTTTGCACAGCTGGCTAACTATTTTGCACAGTAATTAAGCCGTTTATAAAAAGAAAGGCGAAAATGCCTATGTCAGATAAAAAAAGATGGATCCGGCTAGCTGTGGCCGCAGGCTTAGGTGCTGCAGCCGGTGCATGGACTTATCAGATAGAGAAAGATAAAAAAGCGGAAAATGATGCCAGACTGGCGGCGGTGGAAGCTGCTGTAGTGCGGAGCAGGGATTATGGGAAGCAGAAGGCTTATATTATAGGAAATGGTTTAAGCTCTCTGGCAGCAGCAGTCTGGCTTATAAAAGACTGCCATTTTCCAGGAAGCAGCATTATGGTGTTTGGAGAAGGCACTGAGGGAGAGGAAGAAATACGCCCTCTTGTAGTAAGCCGGGAAAACTGCAAAGATTTTCTGGAAATGTGTGGAAAAATACCGGATTCCGGGGAAAAAGTATTTACTTTCCCGAAAACAGAAGGCAGAGAATGTCTGGACTGGGGGGATCTTCCTGCACTTTGGCGGTTGTTGTGTACAGAAGAAGAAAGGCTGGATATTTTAAGCATTGAAGACTGGTTCAGTGAAACACCTCATATATTTGAGACAAATCTGTGGCAGCTGTGCCAGTGTGTGTTTGGCCTGCAAAAGGACAGCAGCCTGGCAGGATTTCGCAGAAGTTTATGGGAAATAAAAGGACCGTTTCTCTTCCTTTCGCCAGATGAAATGAAAGATCTGATCTGTTTGCTGAAACAATACCTGCGCCGTAAAGGTGTATTATTGCTGGAAAACAGCCAGGTAACGGATCTGGAACTTGAAAATGGCAATGAAGGCGGAAATGGACTGGCAGTAAAGAAATTGTATGTAAAACGCAGACTGCAGGAAGAAGAAACCGACCGGGAATCCTTTGTATTTGAAAAAATAAATCTGGGTTCCGGGGATATCTGCATTATGGAAAATGGCAGTGGTTCTGGGAAATTATGGAAAAAAACGGCTGATCTGCATATTGCTATGGGAGAGCCGGAAGCTTTTTCAGATGAAACAGGTAAACTCTCATCACTTCGTCCTCATCATTTTACAGACCGGCCTAAAACCGTTCCGGCCGGAAGCCGGAATCTTGGTTTTGTTGGAGCATTTTCACGGCTGGAAAAAGGCTTCTGCCTTACAGGAAACTATGCTGTGTCAAGTGCCAGAAGCACAGTAGATGAGCTGATGCACGCAGGAAAATGGGCTGGAGGAACAGGAGAGAGAAAGAAGTCCCGGACCGGGAAATGGCTCACAGTTTACAAGGTGGTCAGTTCATTGTACCGTGCAGGTCTGTAACTTTCAGGTCTGTAATTTTCGTGCATGGTCATGCCGCTATAGGTGGTACATTTTGTTAAAAAGGAGATGGATAAATGCTGTTTATCGGAGGTATCAGTCAGGGCAGGAAGCTGCTTAACTACGCAAAGAGCATTCTTTGCGGAAGCTGCGGCAGCACCAGCCAGTGTCAGGTCTTTATGACCTATATGTATTTCAGTTTTTTCTTTATCCCGCTGTTTAAGTGGAATAAGCGCTTTTATGTGCAGATGTCCTGCTGCAGTGCCATTTATGAGCTGGAGCCGGAAATCGGAAAAGCTATTTTAAGAGGGGAAGAACCGTCGATCACATCTGCCGACCTTCATCTGGTCCAGGAGGGAAAATACACCCGCACCTGGCAGGAAGGTTCCGGAAATCCCCATAAAAAGTGTATGCGCTGCGGATTTGAGACAGATGAAGATTACAATTACTGCCCCAAGTGCGGGGGACGGATCTAATGAGTCCAAAATAAATATTAAATCCTCCCATATGCGATCAACGGATCTTTGTATTTTACACCCAGACTCAGGGTGTAATAAAGTATAACGCCGTCAAATGGGGCAGTATACCGGAAAATTTCATTTCCATAAAAATCTTTCAGGGTGCCAAGGAGGGCGCCCTGTTTTAATTTCTGACCGGCATGTGACACAGCGGGATACCAGAAACCATTTATAGGTGCTTCTTCATAAATTGACTGACGGATCTCTTCCTGGTGAAAGGCTGTATTTGAAAAAGTTTTGATCTTAAGATGATCCATTAGTTCAAAAACGTTTCTTTTGCAGGCTGTAATTTCGTTCTCACTCCATAGTCCCCGTTCACCCCGTTCTACTAAAAGCGATGGAATACCACACTGGGCGGCCCAGCTGTATAGCCCATTTTTGGAAGTGGAAGCAACACGGTATGGAACAGAAAGAGCCGCTGCAGCAGCAGAGGTTTTGGCAGCCAGTGTATCAGGAACGGCTGCAGGAAAGAAGATCAAAGGAGTCAGAGCTTCGTTTATATCACCGCCATGGAGATCCATCAGAAAATCAGCTTCAGGATACAGGACTTTTTCAAGGATTTTTGCAAAGCGGCTGGAAAAGGTACCGGCAGGATCACCGGGAAACATGCGGTTTAAATTCTGGCCATCCGCAGGGATCGTTTGTTTGGCACCCATGTAAAAGCCTTCTGGATTTACCAGGGGAAGCAGGATGACACGTCCTGAAAGACCGGCGGGATCCAGTTCTTTTTTCAGACGGTTCAGGGCTTCTATGCCTACATATTCACAGCCATGGATACCTGCAGTCACTATCAGGGTTTTTCCAGGCTGGCTGCCGCATATGGCAGTTATCTCAACGGGGTAAGGGCTGGCCACAGGCAGCAGGAGAGTTTGCTTTGTATTGCTGCCGGCTTTCAAGTCAGACAGTTTCATGTTTAAAGATCTCCTCTAGTCAAATTCAATAATAGAAGCTAAAAGCTTTCTGGCATAGTTATCCTTTGTTTCTGCAATACGGGATACCGGAATGTGTTCGGTAATACGGCCATGATACAGGAAAAGCACATCATCGCACAGATAAGTGACGGAAGTCAGGTCATGGGTAATGAAAATATAAGTGAGTCCCAGTTTTTCCTTCAGATCATGGAGAAGATCCATGATCTGGACCTGGGTATGTGCATCCAGGGAAGAGATAGCTTCGTCAAAAAGAATGATCTCTGGCTGGCATGCTACAGCCCGGGCAATGCAGACACGCTGCAGCTGTCCGCCGGACAGTTCATGGGGATATCGGTTTGCATAGGAGGGATCCAGTCCCACAAGCTCTAAAAGGCGGTTAGTTTCTTCCAGCCGATCCAGCCGGATCTTTTGATTTCGTTCTCTTGCAGCCAGACCTTCAGCAATGATCTCTTTTACGCGAAAACGGGGATTGGCAGAGGTAGTATAATCCTGGAAAACAACACTTAAGCGTTTTTGAAAGTTTTTCAGGCCATTTCTGGATGCATAAACAGACACATCCTGGATTTTTACTTCTCCTGTGTCGGGTTTTAAAAGACCGCAGATCACACGGCCAAGGGTGGATTTTCCGCTTCCGGATTCCCCAAGTATTCCCAGGCAGGTTCCCTGTGAGACTTTTAAGGACACATCGAATAATACCTGGTTTCTGGTAGTTCCGAAAATTTTTTCCTGTCGTTCGCTCCGGAAGCTGACACATACATTATTTACTTCCAGCATGGGATATCTCCTTTCTATGTAAAACTTCGCGATAGTGATGCATAACCGCAGAACGTTTTTCTATCAGCAGGCGGGTGTAAGGATCCTGGGCATGATTTCGGATATGCTCAAAGTCGCCACTGTCTACGATATGTCCGCTGTTCATGACCAGGATGCGGTCAGCTACTTTGGATATTGCCCCTAAGTCATGGGTGATGAAAAGCATGGCAGTATTTTTGCTCTTTTTAATGCGGATAAATTCCTCCAGGATCTCATATTGAGTGATGGCATCAATGGCAGTTGTTGGTTCATCAGCGATCAGAAGCTCAGGCTGCAATGCCATGGCAATACCGATCATAATGCGCTGGAGCATACCACCGGAAAGCTGGTGGGGGTATTTTTGCAAAACTTCTTCTCCATTTAAGATCTGCATCTGGTTCAGGATCTTTAGGCAGTGGGAACGGATCTCCTGGGCGTTCCATGTAGTGTGGGTGGCGAAAGTCTCAGCCATCTGATTTCCTATACGGTACAGAGGATCAAAACAGGTCATGGGGTTCTGAAGCACCATGGTGATCCGGCTTCCGCGAAGTCTGCGCAGTTCTTCTTTTGATTCTTTTAGAAGATCATGACCATCAAAAACAGCGCTTCCGGAAACATGGAAATTTTTATCTAACAGGCCCAGAATTGATTTTACAGTCATACTTTTTCCACTTCCAGACTCACCAAGGATTCCCAGGCATTCTCCTGGGTGGACTTCAAAATTTACGTTTTCAACCAGTTTTTTTGAAGTCTTACGGTATGTCAGTGTTACATTCAGGTTTTCAACTTTTAAAATGGCAGACATTACAGCACCTCCTTTGGATCCAGTACATCACGAATGGCATCTCCCATTAAGTTAAAGGCAGAAACTAAAATAACGATGGCAATACCAGGGACCAGCATCTGGGCCGGATTGCTGGTCAGGACATTTTTTGCTTCACTAAGCATAGCCCCCCATTCAGGAGTAGGGGCCTGTACACCAAGTCCAAGGAAGGACAAAGTAGAAATATTGATGATAGCCCAGCCTACATCCAAGGAAGAGAGAACAGCCAGATCTGCTGCAATGGATGGAACCAGGTGTTTAAAAAGGATAAAACGTTCAGGAGTCCCTACACAGCGGGAAAATTGGACAAAGTTCCGGTCCCGGTACTGCATGACACCTGTGCGGATCATGCGGGCATACCAGGCCCATTTAATAAAGACATTTGCCAGGATCACATTCTGTACGTTAATGCCCAGCAGTGCAACCACGGCAAAGACCATGATCTGGCTTGGGAAAGACAACATTACATCTACTATACGCATGATCAGTTCTTCTGTAATACCACGGAAATACCCGGCCAGAAGTCCCATCAGAGCGCCAAGACCGATGGTACCTAACATAGTCAGTACGGCCAGACCAAGAGTGGGCCTGATCCCGTAGATCATGCGGGAGAGGATACAGCGGCCAAGATTATCAGTACCAAGGGGATATTCTTTGCTGAATTGGGAAAATTTGTTAAGAATATTGGTAGCATAGGGATCATGTGGAGCAATAAATGGGGCAAAAATGCCCATTAATGCCACGATCAGTACAAGTGTTACTGTGCTGACAGCAGTTTTATTGTGAAGAAACCGGTGTAACATCAGTTGCTCTCCTTTCGCATACGGGGGTCAGATACGGTTTGCAGGATATCAAACAGCAGGTTAAACATAACAAACAGGACACCGATCAAAAGAACATAAGTCTGGATAACAGGATAATCCCGGTTGAAAATGGAACTGATGCACAAGGTTCCCAGTCCAGGCCATGCAAATACATTTTCTACCACAATAGTTCCGGAGATCAGCTGCGGGATACTCATACCAATGGCAACAATGCAGGTATGCATGGAGTTTTTCAGAATATGTTTTACCAGAATGGATCTTTGAGTGAGACCGCGGACATTGGCGTAAAGTACATAATCCTGTTTCATATTTTCAAGCATATTGTTGCGGATCAGGCGGATATAGGTAGAAATATAGCTTAGGGATACAGTAAAAGCAGGAAGGATGAGATGTCTGATCGTACCGTTCCCACTGGTAGGCAGAAGGTCAAGTTTAATGGAGATCAGCCACATTAACAGAAGTCCCACCCAGTAAGGCGGCATAGCAGTGGTCATAAATACAAGACCTCGCATGAGCCGGTCAAACCAGCCATCCTTATATACTGCACAAAGAAAGCCGATAGGAAGACTTAAAAGGATCACCATAATAAGGGAAGCACCGGCAAGCTGTAAAGTAGCAGGCATACAGCGCAGCAGTTCTCCTGAAACAGTGCGGCTTGGGTTTACATAACTAATTCCAAAATTGCCGTGAAGACAGTCCAGTACCCAGGTAAAGTAACGGACCAGGTAAGGCTTGTCCAGACCAAGCTGGGCACGGACCTCAGCAATGGCATCTTCCGTGATAATGGGAACCTGACGTACACGCAAAGCTACTTCAGCCGGATCAGAAGGAATCAGATTGATAAAAACGAAGCATACAAAGGAAATAATGAGAAGGAGCGGAATGGAAGACAGGATCCGCTTGATGATATAGGGTTTCAAAATAATACCTCCGCTTGGAAAAATAAATGTGATAAAGGATCTAATTGGAACAAAGCCGCCTCAAGGGAGACGGCTTCATGCACATTTTACGAATACTGGCGGCAGCTGCGGGAGTGCCATCGGCACGTAACAACAGACGTTCGACTTGAATTGTGGTGATGTCAACATCAGGTGACATGTCCGTTTAGAAAGAGAAATCCTGGAATGGAACCTCATACTGAGTCTGGGTAAAGTGGAAGCCTTTCATATCGGAACGATAGATTGCTTTGTTGCATTCATAAGTCAGCGGAATGTAAACTGCGTCTTCATGGAGATGAGTCAGAACGTAGGTGTAAAGTTCCTGGCGTCTGTCTTCATCTGTGGTGACCAGGATCTCAGTAATAGCATCATCGATCTCTGCTTTATCATCCAGACCGAGCTGTGCTGCATAATCGCCGTATACAGGTGCACGCATGGCAGCCAGAGAGGACTGGGGATCGTAAGGAGTACCCCAGCAGATATTAAATACCATATCAAAATTACCTGCTTTCATATTGTCACGGTAAGACTGTTCTTCCTCACCATGTATGTTTAAGGAAACACCGATGGACTGGTATTCGCTCTGAAGATACTCTGCAATGGATTTTTCAGTAACGCTGTCACTGTTATAGAGAAGATCAACATTTAACTGTTGTCCATCTTTTTCACGGACATTGTTGGAACCCATTTTCCAGCCTGCGTCATCCAGAATCTGTCCAGCTAATTCTAAGTTATAAGCATATGGTTCCAGTTTAATATCACAATATGGAATTGTGGAGGCAAACAGAGTATCTGCCGGTTTTTCCAGTCCATAGAAAATACCGTCAGAGATATTCTGCTTATTGGTTGCGTGCTGAAGGGCGACGCGCACGTCTTTTTCTGAAAGAATGTCAGAAGAAGTATTCAGGACGATCTGCCTGGTGGAAGTTGGCTCAGAAAGCTCTACGGTAAATTTATCACTGTCCAGATACTGGTTAATGGCATCTGCATCGATCATATTTTTTCCGAAGATCATATCGATCTCACCTTTTTCCAGAGCCAGGATACGGGTCTGATTATCCGGGATGACTTTCACTGTGATGGTTTTAATAGCCGGCTGTTCGCCCCAGTAGTTTGGATTTGCCTTGAATACGGCATATTCATCAGTAACGAACTCATCCAGCACATATGGACCAGTACCTATATAGGCTTCTACCCCATCCTTGGTGCTGCCGTTTTTCATGGCTTTCGGTGAGATCATGGCAAATGGTCTGGTCACGCCAAGCTCTGTTAAAAGAGGATAATATGGTTCAGATAATTCGATCACAAAGGTATTTTCATCTGGAGCATCTACTCCTACTAACAGATGCATCATTTCCAGCCAGGTATGGCGGTCTTTATTTTCCAGAATCGCGTCAAAGTTTGCTTTGATGGCATATGCGTCACACTTTTCACCATCTGAAAATGTTACGCCTGAACGGATGTGGAAAGTATATACTTTACCATCTTCACTGACATCCCAGCTTTCTGCCAGGCAGCCCTCAAAACCGTCAGCGGTAATATTGACCAGGCCTTCGTATAACATTTCCTGGGCATACATTTCGCCGGCATATAAATGTGGGTTTAGATCGCGGATATCGCGATAGTTTACGAAGATCAGGTCTTCTTTTGTACCTTCAGCTGTAGTGGTAGTTTCTGAAGGCTTAGGATCTGCAGCAGAAGATGCAGAGTCAGAAGCGGATGAACCGCAGCCGCTTAATAAGGCGGTGCCTAAGAGACCTGCCAGAAGCATTGTGCCCCATCTTTTTTTCATGATAAGTTTCCTCCTGTTGTAAGAAATGTACTCTCGGAATCTTTTTGTACTTGATTTTGCGAGACTCTGAGAGGATATAAAATATAATGTTGTTTGTTCATTCGCCTGAAACGAACGATAGAGAGTATAACACAGGTTAGTTAAGACTTACTACTGATGAAATTAGAGGGGCTTAGTTATTCCAAAATGTTATAACTGAACTAAAATATCTACAAGATATCCTTAAAATGGCTGATAAACCATTCAGCGGCTTTGCTTAATTTTGCATGATCCGGGCAGATATAGCCAATAAGGAGAAAAGGCTCACAGTTATTGATCCGCAGCTGCCGGACATCATATTGGCGGTACTGATCATAAAGGAAATTGATGCCGAGACTGCATATATCCGTGTTTAATAACAGGTTAATGGTCAGGTGATCACTGTTGGTATAGACGGCGTAGTGGAGCTGTTCTGTGCTGATCGCTCCAAGGCTTACATGGTTCAAGTGGTGTTCTACGGAGAAAAAATCCCTTACACCCCTTACAAAGGAAAGAGAGGAAAGCTCTTGAAAGTCAATGCTGTCATCCTGGTAGCGGGGATGCCTGGGGCCTACATAAACACAGGCTTCTTTTCTGTCAAGAGGAACGAATTTAAGTTTTTTGTGGGACAGAATGTGCTGGAACTGGTGGAGCTGCTTTTGCGCAATATAAACGATGCCAATTTCAGAAAGCCCCTGGGCTACCCGGTTGCTGATCTCCTCCACAGTGCCTTCTAAGTGTTCCACAATGTAAGAATCTCCCATTTCTTTGTAAAAATCTGTTAATAGGCGGGAGATCATATTGCTGGGGTAAGTAGCGAGACTGAATTTTTGACCCTGATTGTGATCAGTCAATGAGTTGATCAGGCTTACATTATGCAGTATATTTTGGGCATATTCCCGGACTGTTTCACCGTAAGGGGTAATGTGGATACCCCGGCTGCTGCGCTCAAAAAGAGGCCGTCCCAGCTCTTTTTCCAGAGAACTGATCACTTTACTCACATTAGGCTGTGTAGTATAAAGACATTCTGCTGCCTGATTAAAGCTGCCTTTTTCACATGTGATCATAAAATATTCCAGCTGACGTAATTCCATAGGTTCCTCCCTGAAGTACAGTAAACGGTAAGTTTATGCTAACCACTATAACAGAAAAAAAGACAGCGCACAATCAGCAAATTCAGCTGCTGATCATGCAACATGTGAACAGTAATAAACAACTTGACAATTTTTACCAATAAATGTTATTCTGAATGCGAACAGGGAGCTTGTGAAGCAGGCTGAGAGGAAGTAATCAAACTTCGACCTATTGTACCTGATGTGGGTAATGCCAACGTAGGGAAATAATGTGTCGCATATTGTATTTATGTATAATACATATATTTTGCGGTCCGTTCCTTATGTGGGCGGACCGTTTTCTTTTTTCTGCGCAAAGGCTGATGATCAACATACGCAGCAGAAATATGTGCAGTAAATGTGGAAAACAATCCGTCCGGGTGCCCCTTCTGTGGAAAAATATGATGTGAAGGAGAATGAAAATGAACTACACAACACAGATGGATGCTGCCAGAAAAGGAATTATTACAAAGGAGCTTCAGGCAGTAGCAGAAAAAGAGCAGATGGATACAGCGCAGTTAATACAGCTGGTGGCAGAGGGAAAAGTAGCCATTCCTGCAAATAAAAACCACAAATGCCTGGATCCTAATGGTATCGGTTCCATGTTAAAGACCAAGATCAATGTAAATCTTGGAACCTCCAGAGACTGTAAAGATCTGGATATGGAGCTGCAGAAAGTAAATGACGCAGTAAAAATGGGTGCAGAGTCCATTATGGATTTAAGTTCATGGGGCGATACCCAGAAATTCAGAAGAAAGCTGACTGCTGAGTGTCCGGCCATCATTGGTACTGTACCGATTTATGATGCAGTGGTATACTATCATAAGGCACTGAAGGACATTACTACTGAAGAGTGGTTAAAGATCGTGGAAATGCATGCGCAGGATGGTGTGGATTTTATGACCATCCACATTGGCATTAACCGTTCAACTGCCCAGCGTTTCAAGCAGAATAAGCGTCTTATGAACATTGTATCCAGAGGCGGATCCATTATTTTCGCATGGATGGAAATGACTGGAAAGGAAAATCCATATTATGAGCATTTTGATGAGATCCTGGATATCTGCCAGAAATATGATGTGACCATCAGCTTAGGTGATGCCTGCCGTCCGGGATGCTTAGAAGATGCTACCGATGTTTCACAGATAGAAGAGCTGGTAACATTAGGTGAGCTCACAAGAAGAGCCTGGGAGAAGAATGTCCAGGTGATCATAGAGGGACCAGGCCATATGCCTCTTAACCAGATTGCAGCCAATATGCAGATTCAGCAGAGCATCTGTAAAGGCGCTCCGTTCTATGTATTAGGACCTCTGGTTACAGACATTGCACCAGGATATGATCATATTACAGCGGCTATTGGCGGTGCGATCGCAGCAACCTACGGAGCATCATTTTTATGTTATGTAACACCAGCAGAACATCTGAGACTGCCGGATCTGAATGACGTAAAAGAAGGTATCATCGCTTCCAAGATCGCAGCTCATGCAGCTGATATTGCAAAAGGTGTCAAAGGCGCTTCTGAGTGGGATCGTCAGATGGGAATGGCAAGAAAGAAACTGGACTGGGAAAAGACCTTTGAGCTTTCTATTGATCCGGAAAAGGCAAGAAACTACAGAGCATCTGCAAAGCCGGAAAAAGAAGATACCTGCTCTATGTGCGGCAACTTCTGTGCTGTAAAAAATATGAACCGTATTTTAGACGGTGAGATCGTAAGCATTTTTGATGAATGATATAATGGGCCATTGACCAGTGAACAGCCTGCGTAAGCAGGCAGTAAAGCGTGTAAGCACGGGTTCACGAGTGGGCATGAGCAGACACAAGAAAGGGAGAGAAACATGAAATTTGACAAAAGCCAGTTGTTGATCTATGCAGTAACCGACCGGTCCTGGACCGGAAGTATGAGCCTTTATGAACAGACGGAAGCAGCCTTAAAGGGCGGCGCTACCATGGTGCAGCTTCGTGAAAAAGGACTGCGGGATGACAATGTGGAAGAATATCTGGAAGAGGCGAAAAAAATGCGTGCTCTTACAGAAAAATATAATGTTCCTCTCCTGATTGATGATAATATAAAACTGGCTGGACTTTGTGGTGCAGACGGTGTTCACGTAGGACAGAATGATATGGATGCCGGTCTTGCCAGAAAGCTTCTTGGACCGGACAAGATCCTGGGAGTCACAGCCAAAACGGTAGAACAGGCATTAAAAGCCCAGTCACAGGGGGCTGACTATTTAGGTAGTGGTGCCGTATTTGGTACATCCACTAAAAAAGATGCCCGTCCAATGACCATGGAACAGCTGCAGGATATCTGCGCATCCGTATCTATCCCGGTGGTAGCTATCGGAGGTATCTGCCTGGACAATATTGAAAAGCTGAAAGGAAGCGGTGCAGTGGGAGCTGCCATTGTATCAGGTATCTTTGCAGCACAAGATATTGAAGCAACCACCAGGGAGCTTCGGGAGAAAATGGAGCGCAATCTTTTTGAAAAATAATGAATTACAATTGCTGGGTTTGTTATATAAAAACACAAAAATTTTAAATCTGAGAAAGATTCCTGATAATATACGGGCTGCTGACTGCAGCCCTTTTTCTGTTGATCTTATGTGTGCATTTCTTCAAATGAATTCAGCCAGATCCTTTATTTAAGCCGATTTATCATTATTCTCTATAAACTATAATGATGGTCAGTCAGTCGTATTTCCTGAAAAAAATATTTCCGATTACATATATGTGTTGTTGTTGACAAATCTTATCATGGTGAAACCGCCCCTTAGTGTTGACTAAAAAATGATGTTAGTATAAACTAACTCGACATGCGAGTTTAAGCAAACGTCATTATAAAAAGAGGAGTTTTTACTTATGAGAAAAACAGGAAAAGCAAAAACGTTGTTAACTATGTTGCTTGCGGCTGCAGCTTTGCAGGCAGGCACAGCTTTCGGCGCTCAGGCAACGGGGGAATCACAGCTTCAGGCAGGAAACTGGGTGAAAGAAGCAGAAGGATGGAAATTCAGAAAGCCATCAGGAGAGATGGCAACAGGCTGGATCCAGACTGCAAGCGGCTGGTATTACCTGCAGCCAGAGAACGGACTTATGGAAACTGGCATGCTGCGCATGAATGACCGTACGTATTATTTTAATGCAAATCCAGATGAAACAGAAGGAAAAATGACAACCGGCTGGTATCAGGATGCAAAAGGAAGCTGGTATTTTTTCAATACTACAACAGACAGCACCGAAGGTGCAGCAGTTACCGGCTGGCAGTGGGTTGATGGACGCAGCTACTATTTCGAACCTGTTGCAGGCGAAAACCACGGAAAAATGTTTGCAGATGGTGTAACTCCAGATGGTTACAAAGTAAACGCAGCCGGTCAGTGGATAGATGGCAACGGTAAGGTGCAAGTGGTAGAAGGAAAGGGATTTGCAAGCGATCCATCTAGGAATACCAAAGGATCAGAAACCAGCCTCAGGGGTGGAAATGGTGGTGGCGGAAGCAGCCGTAGCGGTTCTGGCAACTCTAATGCAGGAAGCAACGTATCTGATCGTAATGGGACTGGAGACAATAATAACAGCAATAATACAAATAACAGCAATAATGGCAACAACAGCAACAATACAAACAATAATAGTAATAATAATTCTAATAGCAGTGCAGACCAGACTAAGGCTGTATTTGTAAAGGAAGATGAGACGGGGCTGGTTGAGGTAAATTCCCTCGGCTGGTGGATCACCGTAGCATTTGAGGATGGTTATAATGCAGGCAACACCAAGGTATACGCAGATGGTGTAGATGTAACATCTGCACTTTCCAATGTAACTGACGATGGAAGCATCTGTAAACTGGCTGTTATTAAGCCTCCGGCTGAACTGACTGTAAGCAATGCAGCAGATCCTGTCAGAACACAGATAGTTTCCCTAGATGATGAAGCTGCAAATGGCGTGATCTATACAGGAACCAGTTATCTGCCAGAGAAGATCCTGGCTCATGGCCCTGTAGCACTTTGGGATTACTATCTGACCAACTATGCAGATGACGGTTCTGTAAGATACTCACCATCCAAAACTACATTTGCACTTGGTAAAAAGGCGGCAGCCCATCCTGCATATTCACCGGATGCAGAATTAAGTGAAGATGGTAAAGCAACCGTAACTATTATGTTTAACTACAATACCGATGAAGAGAAAGAGTGGTTTGATGGTATCAATCGTCTTCAGCTGGTAGAGTATAATGAAAATAAAAATACGATCAACAGTAATCTGGTATTTGACCGTGCAAAAAATGTACCTCATGGAAAGGGCCGTGTAGGTGAGCTGACCATTGAGACAGGACAGAGCAATTTTACAAGTAATGGAAGATACTATGTCCGCGTAGAGTCAAAGTCAGGTACATCTGCACTGGTTCCAATCCATGTAGTAAATGCACAGGCGCCTGTTTTTAAACTGAAAGAGACTCCACAGTCAGGTGTGAACCTGCATTTCCAGGTTGAAAATATGGTATACGGAATAGAGACACCGGTGAATCGTGTGGTTCTGGAGGGACCAACTGAAACTGTAGAATTAGACAAGATCAACGACTGGTTTTTGTTCAGTCAGGATCTGTTTGTCATTTATAATGATAATGTGGATCATTTTAAATATAAAGGCAATTATAAACTGACTGTTTATGCAGATGGTTTCAAATCAGCTTCTGTAGAGTTTACAGTAACTAAGGGAGAGAGTGTTCCATCTAAGGATGAAATGGGTATTGTGCAGTATTCATTTGATGGTATTTCCACTGCTTCTGTTGGTTCCGGCAGCAGCAGCGGCTCCGGCGAAAGCGATTCTGGCAGTATGGCTGTTTCTGCAAATCTGGTATTTGATACGGATCTGCTTGTAAATGCAAATATTCTGGAAGAAATTGGAAAATCTACTACAGAGTCTGAAGCGGTTATAGACTGGTGGTATGAAATGGCCGGTGTAGATGCTGCATTTAATAAAAATGATAAAGACGACCAGTATTATGACTGGGTTGCTTATATCCATTCAGTAGAAAGCAGCAAGACCACAGGAATTATCCCCTTTGAGGATTACAAGACAAAAGGAGTTGTATGGAATAACAGTCCCGCTGCTGCAAAAGAAGTTCTGGAGGATGGACTTTTAGGTGAGATCCAGAATAAAGGAGATTTCTCCCGTCCTGCAGCTGGTGCATTTACAATAATCAGGAACAGGGAAAATGAAGACGTGGTCTTAAGCCATGAGGATAAGGCTTATCTGGCTGCGATCAGGAACATTGTGATCAATGGCAGCTGGACCGGATTAACAAAAGAACAGTATAGCGTAGATGTTGAAAATGGAATCTTAACTCTGAACAAGAGTCTGTTCACACCAGGAGAAGAATATAAGATCACAGTGGAAGCGGACGGATATCAGATGAACGCGTTTAAGGTCACATACGATCAGATCCTGGAAGAAGGGCTTTCACTGACTGTACAGTATAAAGACAATAAGACTTCTTATGTATCTGACAAGAGAACCTTTGGAAAAATCCAGGGATTCTATGCAGACGCAACTGTAGAAGTAACTGGTTCTGAAGGCGGATTCTTAAAGTATCTGCAGTCTGTAGCTTTGGATGATGATACACTTTATACCAAAGGTGTTGAAAGTAGCGATGCATCGTATTATGCAGTATCTGAGAATAAGAAGACTCTGACCATTGGTAATATCAAACCGGGAGAGCACACACTGACTGTCCGGGCTAAGGGATATGCAGAAGCACTGAGGACTACGATTGTGGTTGATGAAGGGGTTGAAGATCCTGCTGCATTTGAGCCGGAGATGCTCAGCTTTGAATATACAAAAGCAGAGATAATGGCACAGGCTTATTATACTGTTACCTTTAATAAAGGGACAACAGATGATGAAAAAGCAGCTTTAGAGACATATCTGGCTAATATAGAGGATATTAAAGCTGGAGATACAACGTATACCAAAGTTAGTTCTTTCTGGAATTCAAAAAATAATTTCAGAGTAACCGGTGATCCTGTGTATGGTGGCAAAAATGATCGCCTTTGCCTGACAGAAGGCAGTGCATTTAAAGACAGTGATGAATTAGAGATCACAATTAATGCAGATGGCTATAAACCTTTGACTTTTAATGTAGTTAAGAGTGGTAATAATTATGTTCTGAAAGATGGTACGGATGTTAATCCGCCTGCAGCAGATAAAGATGCCCCACAGCTTACTGGCCAGCTTAATATCAAGGAAAAGACAAAGTGGACACTGACCGGCAATGCAGACTATCTGAAAGCAATTACTTCTGTTAAGTATGGGGAAGAAAAGCTTAGCACAACAGTAAATGACACAGAGATCACTATTGATACATCTGGATTGTCTGCGGGTACACATACACTTACGATTAATGCAGATGGATATAAGAGCCAGGTAATTGAAGTACAGATCGAAGGGGAGGACAATTCTGGTAGTACCGGAGATACTGAAAGTAATAGCGATATTACTTTTGGATCAGTCTCCGTAGAAAGCTGGTCAGGCAATTATGAGGCATATCGTTTACTCTTTAAAGTAGATAGGATAAATAATATTTCAAGAGATACTTATCTTGGTACTATAGATTATATAATGGTGGGAACATTTAAATATGAGAAATGCATTTATGGTTCCATATCAGATAAGCAGTTTAAAGTAGGTACAACACCTGAAAGTGAGAGTACGGGAAATGGAAAGGATTATATTGATTTTGCTAAGGACAGCTTTGATTCTTACCAATCAGATGATCTGATCAAAGTTACCATCTACAGTAAGAGCAGCGAATATGGTACTTATGTATTTTACATAAGAGATGGTAAATTGGTAGATCAGACAGAGGCAGAAGAAGAACTGTTAGATGAGCAGGAATCAACGGAAGATGGATTTAATGAGAAAATCAAGGATAATGCAGCCACCGGTTCTAACGGTGTAACTTCAGGAGTAACTCCATCTGGAGATGAAGAAAATAAGGTTGATGAGACCGGATCTTCTGAAGAAACCAAGGATGAAACCAAGGATGAAACCAAAGATGAAACCAAGGATGATTCCAAGAATGAAACCAAGGATGAATCTAAGGAGGATTCCACCAAAGAACCGGAAACTCCGTCTGAAACAGAAAACAGCGATAATAAGACTGAGGATTCCAAGGAAGATGATTCTAAAGACAACAGCTCCGAAGATTCCAGGGAAGAAACTTCCGAAACTGCTGCATCTGACAATGCTTCCGAAGACTCTGAAGTAACCGAAACAGAAGGAGAAATCTAATTGAAAAAATGGTGTCTGGTGATCTTGGCACTGATGTTGTGCGGGTGCAGTACAGCTCCCAAAACAGCCGAAACAGAGGCGGTCAAATACGACCGCCCTGTTTTGCGTACTGAGACAGGATCAAATGAAAAAAATTTTACAGTATTTGCCATGGATACGGTGATGCAGTTTCAGCTCTATGGCGGAAATGATGAAGTAGAAGAAAAAGTCAGGGAAAAAATAGAGGAACTGGAAGATACGCTTTCTGTGACAAAAGAAAACAGCCCTATGTGGGAATTAAACGAAAAAAAAGAGGCAAAGTTTGCACCGGAAATTGCTAAGCAGATGGAAAAAACACTTGAACTGTGTAAAGATACAGATGGCGCTTTAGACATTTCAGCTTACCCGATCGTAAAAGCCTGGGGCTTCACCACAGGTGAACATCGTATTCCTGCTGAAGAAGAACGCAAAGTATTAGCTGCATGTGTAGACTATCATAAGATCCAGATCAATGGTGACACTGTAACCATAGCCCCGGATATGCTGGTAGACTTAGGAAGCGTGGGAAAAGGCTATACAGCAGAGATTCTGGCAAAGCTGATGAAAGAAAATGGCGTTACTTCTGCTCTTTTTAGTTTAGGAGGAAATATCCAGACTATTGGAACAAAAACAGACGGAACAGACTGGTTTATTGGTATCCGTGCAGCAGAAGAAAATCGTTATCTGGGCGGTGTTTTTGTAAAAGATAAGGCAGTGGTTACTTCTGGTGGCTATGAACGCTATTTTGCCGGCGACGACGGCCAGATCTACTGGCATATCATGGATCCAAAAACCGGCGCTCCGGCCAAAAACGGTCTGATATCCGTGACTATTATCAGCGACAGCGGTTTTCTGTGCGATGGCCTTTCCACGGCCCTTTTCGTCATGGGGGTTGAAAAAGCAGCCTCACACTGGCGCAGTCACCAGAATTATGAGGCTGTTTTAGAAGATGAGAACGGACAGATTTATATTACAGAAGGTCTGGAAAATACCTTTAAACCTGTGGATCTTGGCACAGAGCAGGAAATCCAGGTGATCCGCAGATAAGGTGAATAGATCTTATGCGTTTTTCTGTGCGCAGAACTGATCCATTACTTCCACCAGGTTTCTGTGGTCTTCCAGATGAGGCAGACCTGAGATCATGGCAATGCCCCTGAACTCATTATTTACAATAATTGGGAATCCGCCGCCGCAGAATGCATAGTGGGACTCATCCTGCTGCCAGTTTTCTTTTGCGCCGTTTAATTCGCGTTCAACAGCAGCCCGCAGGGAAGAAGTGTGACAGCGTTCAACTGTGTGCTGCTTGCGGTTCATCCACTGGTTGTTGCTTTCATCTGTTCCCGGGAGAAAGGACTGATACAGGATAATATCATCAAAAACAATGCGGATCGCAATTGGCTTTGGAGTGGTCAGGCCACGTTCCCGAAGCATGGTTCCCAGTGTATAGGCATCATTGTAATCAAAAGAAGAAAAGTGGATACGCTCTTCCTGGCTTTTGATCTCTTCTAACATTTTTAAATCGTACATAATAATCCCCCTTGTAGATCTGTATTTACCAGAACTATTATAGCCTTTAAGAGGAAATGTGTACAGCAGGAAATGAAATTCACAAAACAATGTACTAACCCTTGGTTAATATTTTTCGCAAAAGAATAGCTGTATAGTTTGGATATACAGAACAGTGAAGTGATCTTTGATGTCCTCTCGGAGTCTTTCCTGCACTTGCTTTTGTGGCCGATTTTCCGCCAGTCGCACTCAAATTTCAGAGGCGGACGCAACGCCAACGCCTCAGAAATTTGGGCACAACTGACAAAAAATCTTCTCACAAAATCAAGCACAGAAAGATTCCGAGAGAACATTTTGGTGAAAGAGGGGGAAAATGAATGTTTTTATTGGAAATGGCCACATTATTGCTGGGAATAGGATTTATTGCTGCTGGTACGATCCAGAGCAGAAAGACGGGGCAGAAAAAATGGCATATTTTCACAGCTGCCGGTATTGTTCCGGTTTTGATCAGCGTATTTTTATTTATCTGTACGATCTGGCTTTTGTATGGTATCCAGATCCGGGAACCGGAAACAGAGCCTTATTTTGAAACGGATATTGCCGGTGATGACTGGCGCACGTTCAGGGCGTACTCTGAAGATCTGCATCTGGACGATGCAGGAACTCTCATTTTCTGTCTTTCCCCGTTGGATGGTAAAAATGGCTATGCCGTATATGACAGTGCAAGTGGTGCCAGAGAGGGCAGTCTTTTGTGGGAGCCGGAAAAAGAGGCAGATGATATGTCTAAGATCCAGTTAAAAGATTTGGATAATGATGGAACAAAAGAAATAGGGATTTCCATGACAGACGGACAGGTCATCTGGTATCATTACCGGGAAGACTTAAAAGGCACCTGGCCGGAGAATAAGGGTGGTTGTTTTGAAAAAATTGATTAAAAAATTAACAATAGAAAAGTCTGTAATTATGGGATAATAAGTTAAAAATTAAGATTATAACTTGAGTTTCCGTAAAATGTAATTAAAAAATGAATGACTTCCCCTAAAGCACCAATCTGCCCAATTTTGATAAATCAAGAACGGCAACAGATTCCTGCGGAGCCCATTTACGGATGGTAGTAAGATAAGATTTAAGAGCTGTGGAGGAAGTGCCGTTGTTTAAATGTCTGGTCAGCCTTTCAACAGAATTGATCTTTTTAGTATTTTCGTGAAGATGGTCAACGATGTCGGTAAGGAGGCAGCTTTCTGAGGCAAGTATACCGTAAGTCATATCGGCAGAAAACTTTTTGTCGGGCTTGGACAGGTGTTTTGAAATTTTATTTGTAAAAGTTAAAATTTCCCGTTTCATTTGATAAGTATTTGATATAAAATTGACCATGAGGAATCCTCCTTCTTTTTGTTTAGTAGATTTTTGTTTGGTCACTTAAATTTTACATCAAAATGAATGAGGATTCCTTATATTTTCATCATTTTTTGAAAGTTGTTTATAGCAGAGCCTGTGAAAACCGGAGAATGTGGATAAAAGCACGGAAACTCAAGGATTATAAACATTGACATTTCCATATAGAGTGATAAAATATTAACAGGATTAAACATAGTATGATGTAAGTGTCAAAAGTACAAATTGCATTTGTGCTCGCACAAATAAGCAATTTATACTTATTGACACGCCGAACACCGAAAACGAAATAAAATGGTGTGAACACGCCATTTTATGGGAGTTTGAGGTGTTCGAGGATTGCGGGAATTGCATAGCAATGGAGCAATCCGGTTACATCAGTGAGTGGCAAAATTTACTTTTGACACTCACATCATAGTATATTATATATGGAAAGGGGATTTTAGTTATGGCAATGAATATTGATTTTACTGGAAAGACAGTCCTTGTTACAGGTGGTGGCCGTGGACTTGGTAAAGAGATGGCACTTCAGTTTGCAGGATGTGGTGCAAATGTATACATTGCAAACCGTAAAGAAGATCAGGGCCTGGCTACCGTGAAAGAGATCGAGGCACTTGGCGTAAAGGGTGGTTTCACAAAGTGTGATGTTGCTGTTGAAGAAGACGTTAAGAAACTGATCGCTGACGCAGCAGCATTTGGCGGCGGAAAGATTGATGTGATCGTAAATGCAGCAGGTGTAATTTCCCTTCAGGATATGATGCATACAACCACAGAAGAGGTTCAGAGACTGTTTAATATTAATGTAGTGGGAACCGTACATATGATCAAACATGGTCTGGCACATCTGGAAGCAAATAAGAGCGGAAATATGATCCTTGTATCCTCTATTGCAGGCAGAGATGGTATGGGAATGCTCCAGACCTACAGTGCATCCAAAGCAGCTGTAACAAGCCTGATGCAGTCAGCTGCAAAACATGCAGCTCCTTATGGAGTCCGTGTAAATGCTATTCTTCCGGGAATCATCCGTACAGCAATGTGGGAAGAAATACTGGAAGGAATGAACAATGGCTGGGATCCGGAAGTTCATAATGAACTGACCCCTGAAAAACGCGAAGAGCTGTGGAATGCTTCCGTTAAGAGCATGATCCCACTGGGACATGACCAGAAGGAAGAAGATATTGCCTGGGCAACCGTATTCCTTGCAAGCGATTTCGCCCGCGAGATCACAAGTCAGGCACTGTGCATTGATGGCGGCACAACCTCTGGCAGGTAATAGAGTAAATTGAACAATTTAATTTAAGAGATTACGAAATAAAAGGAGCAGCTGCTTTTGGAAGATGGATTCCATTGGCAGCTGCTTTTTTCAAACAAAAACGTCCATACAGGAGTATTTTCACTCTTGTATGGACGATATTTCTTTGGTCTTATAATATTTCTATTTCTCAACACCCTGGGCCGGGATCATCTTTTCAGTCAGTGTGCCGTCATAAATAACGGTTACTTTGTCACCTACATTGATGCCGTCAAACATTCCCTCTGTTCCTACGAAAGAGAAGAATGTATTTTCCGGGTCTGCAGTGTCCAGAACAATGTGGTCGGTCTCAACCTCTGCTGCAGTACCAGTGAGAGTTTTCTTCTGTGCTTCTTCGGAATCCATTGCATCTTCAGTGATAATACGGGTAGCAACTGCATGATCAGTTGTATCTTCTAAGTCGCCGTAGTAGGTAACTTCTGCTGTGGCACCTGCTTTGATACCGTCTTTTGTTACCTTCTGGGCAATAAGGGCGTTCAGTGTATAGGTTCCTTCATCATTTTTTAAAGTAATGGTGCTGTCATCAGCACTTTCAATGGTTCCTTCCACTACCAGATCCTCTGTATCAGCCTCTTCTTCTCTTGCAACTTCTGCTGCGGAAGTCATGATCTCTACGGAGGTTGCCTTTGTTACATCATCAGACATTTCACCAGTATAACCAACATTTACTTCATCGCCTTCGCCTACTGCATCTGCATCGGTCAGTATGGCATCTGTAATATCAAATTTTACAGTTTTACCTTCATCGTCAGATACAGTGATCACCTTATCTTCTACCAGGCTGACAAAACCATAGTAGTATTCTTCCTCTGCTTCTTCCTCAGAGGAAGCTTCTGTTGTGCTTTCTGCTGCCTGCACAGTTGTAGTTTCTGTATCCGCTTTTTTAGAAGAGCAGGCGGTCAGCCCCAGTGCAACTGCCAGAAATGCAATTGCCAGATATTGTTTTTTCATAATGATTCTCCTCTCTTTGCCGCAGGTGTTTCGTTACTGTAACGGTATATTTTCTATGATGTCTCTTTCTGCGGTACGATACATCTTACTACGAAAGCTGTGTTTTTACTATGTTTTTTTTATGAATTTTTCCTTAAACTTTTCCCTGGGCTTATTTCTAAAAATGATCTTTTTCTTCTTTTTTGCGCCGTTTCATAATAAACAGTAAAATGATACCTATCAGGATCCCGATGATCCCTATAGCCACTGTGATCACAAAACCGGTGCGGATCAGGTACCAGAAGGGTCCTTTTTTGGAGGCAGATATCGGCAGTTCTGGTTCTGCCTGCGTTGTAAGTTCTTCGGCAGACTCTTCATTAACTTCCTGTGCCTGATATACAGCATGAAGTTCATAATGATCAGGTTCTTTTAAGATGACCTCACCTTTGTAAACAACTTCTACATCTTTCAAAAGGCGTTCCCCTAATGCAATGGCATTCCGGCAAAGTTGGCCATCTTCATCTGTAAATGGTTCTCCGCTCCAGATCATAGAAGTGATGTGGTATGCCTGGTCAGACAGTCCGAGACTGTCAAGGATAAGAGAACCTTTTTTTGTGGTTTCTTCAAGAAGGTGGTCAGCTTCTGCTGAAATAATAATATTTTCCAGCTGAAATTCATCTGCCCCATAAGAATAGAAAGTAACTGGCAGATATAAGTCGTCTTTCCATTGTTCATTTATAGTTTGGATCTCTGTTTTATGGAGTGATCCGGATAATTGTGCTGGTGTTTCTTCTTGGTTTTCTCTTAGCTGACTCTCTGTTATCGTTGCTTCTGGTAAATTTGGCTGCGGAAAAGGCGTTTTGGCATTGATCGTTTCCGGGATCACTTCCCCATCTTCCAGGCCAAGATAGCGTACCTGTTTTTCCATGGGTACTCGTGTTTCTTCTCCTGCTTTTTCTTCCAGCTCCCATTCTGTCAGCTGATATTTAATTCCATCTTCATCTTCATAAAATGCATCCGGTTCTTCAAAATCTGCTGCTTCTTCCCTGGTCAGTTTTTTTGAAAAGGTAATATTTTTTGTTTCCTGTGCCAGTATGGGGGATGTCTGGATCGTACACATCATACACACTATAAAACACATAAATGTTAAAAGCTTTATACTATTGTTTTTTTTCTTCATACCTTGCTCTCCTTTGTAAAATATGTTTCATATGGTCTTTTGACCCTAGTATCTTCATATTTAATTGTCAAGGTACAAAGTAAAAACTGGATAATTTTGGAAATTACCGAAAATAATGAAAATAATGAAAACCATGAAGCCTGTAACAGGCTGCAGAAGTAACTGTAAATCTTATTATACGGAGGGGGAGCCATTTTGTCAAAGGGAAGCGGATAAATTTTTTACATAAAATTAGCACTCACCTCTTGACAGTGCTAATAACTGGTGTTATAGTACGCATAGAACAAAAAAACAAGACAACAAACGCACTGTTCCGGAAAGGGGAGTGGGCATATGAATATTAATAAATTTACACAGAAATCAATGGAAGCAGTTCAGAACTGCGAAAAGCTGGCATATGAATATGGGAACCAGCAGATCGACCAGCCGCATCTGCTGTACAGTCTGCTGGCACTGGAAGACAGCCTGATCATGAAACTGATCACGAAAATGGGCATCCAGGGTGACATGTTTAAAAATGAGGCAAAGCAGGCTATAGAGAAACTGACCAAGGTAAGCGGAGGCGGTCAGCTGTATATCAGCAATGACTTAAATAAAGTCCTGATCAATGCAGAAGATGAAGCAAAATCCATGGGAGATGAATACGTTTCTGTAGAGCATCTTTTCCTGGCTCTGTTAAAACAGCCTTCTAAGGAAATGAAGGATCTGTTTAAAACCTATGGCATTACCAGGGAAAAGTTTCTTCAGGCACTTTCCACTGTAAGAGGAAATCAGAGAGTGGTAAGCGATAATCCGGAGGCAACTTATGATACATTACAGAAATATGGCTATGATCTGGTAGAACGTGCCAGAGACCAGAAACTGGATCCGGTTATTGGCCGTGACAGCGAGATCAGAAATGTAGTCCGTATCCTTTCACGAAAGACGAAAAACAATCCGGTCCTGATCGGTGAACCTGGTGTTGGTAAAACGGCTGTTGTAGAAGGCCTGGCTCAGAGGATTGTCCGTGGTGACGTTCCTGACGGCCTGAAGGATAAGAAGCTGTTTGCCCTGGATATGGGTTCTCTGGTAGCCGGTGCTAAATATAGAGGCGAATTTGAGGAACGTCTGAAAGCTGTTTTAGAAGAAGTAAAGAAGAGCGAAGGACAGATCATCCTGTTCATTGATGAGCTGCACACCATTGTAGGCGCAGGTAAGACAGAGGGATCTATGGATGCCGGAAATATGTTAAAGCCTATGCTTGCAAGAGGTGAACTTCACTGCATCGGTGCAACTACATTAAATGAATACCGTCAGTACATTGAAAAAGATGCTGCTTTGGAACGCCGTTTCCAGCCGGTTATGGTAGCAGAGCCTACAGTAGAAGATACCATTTCCATCCTTCGTGGCTTAAAAGAGCGTTACGAAGTTTACCACGGTGTAAAGATCGCAGACTCTGCACTGGTAAGTGCAGCAGTGCTTTCCGACCGTTATATATCTGACCGTTTCCTTCCGGATAAGGCCATTGATCTGGTAGATGAGGCATGTGCCATGATCAAGACAGAACTTGACAGTATGCCGGCAGAACTGGATGAATTGTCACGTAAGATCATGCAGCTGGAGATCGAGGAAGCGGCTCTTAAGAAAGAAACAGACAGACTGAGCAAAGAACGTCTGGAAGACTTACAGAAAGAGCTGGCAGAGCTTCATGATAAATTCGCTGCCGGCAAAGCCCAGTGGCAGAATGAAAAAGCCAGTGTAGATAAGTTATCCAGTCTCCGTGAGGAGATCGAGGCTGTGAACCGCCAGATTCAGGATGCACAGCAGAAATATGATCTGAACAAGGCTGCAGAGCTGCAGTACGGCAAGCTGCCTCAGCTGCAGAAAGAGTTGGAAGCAGAAGAAGAAAAGGTTAAAAATGAAGATCTCAGCCTGGTACATGAAAGTGTAACAGAAGATGAGATCGCCCGCATTGTATCCAAGTGGACAGGTATCCCGGTTGCAAAGCTGACAGAAAGTGAGCGCAGCAAGACTTTACACCTGGATGAAGTCCTTCACAAACGTGTAGTAGGACAGGACGAGGCAGTAGAAAAGGTTACAGATGCCATTATCCGTTCCAAAGCAGGTATCAAGGATCCTACAAAGCCTATTGGTTCTTTCTTGTTCTTAGGACCTACCGGTGTAGGTAAAACAGAGCTTGCAAAGGCACTGGCAGAGGCATTGTTCGATGATGAGTCCAATATGGTGCGTATTGATATGAGTGAGTACATGGAGAAGCATTCTGTGGCTCGTCTTATCGGAGCGCCTCCAGGTTATGTTGGCTATGATGAAGGTGGCCAGCTGACAGAAGCTGTACGCCGTAAACCTTACAGCGTTGTTCTCTTTGATGAAGTAGAAAAGGCACATCCAGATGTATTTAATGTACTGCTGCAGGTACTGGATGATGGCCGTATCACTGATTCCCAGGGGCGTACTGTAGATTTTAAGAATACCATTATCATCCTTACTTCCAATATTGGTTCCCAGTATCTGTTGGAGGGAATTGATGAAAACGGCAATATCCGTGAAGAAGCGAGAAATATGGTTATGGGTGATCTGAAAGCCCACTTCAGACCTGAGTTTTTAAACCGTCTGGATGAAATGATCCTGTTTAAGCCTCTGACTAAGGATAATATCAGCCGTATTGTTGATCTGTGCGTAGCAGACCTGAATAAGCGTCTGGCTGACAGAGAGTTAAAGCTGCGTCTGACAGATGCTGCCAAGACTTTCATTACGGATCATGGATACGATCCTGTATACGGTGCACGTCCTCTGAAGCGTTATCTGCAGAAAAATGTAGAAACACTGGCTGCACGTATCATTCTTGCAGATCAGGTAAGCGAAGGTTCTGCTATTGTGATCGATGTTGCGCCTGAGGGAGATCATCTCAGTGCAAAAGCAGAGTAAATAGATAAAGCCACTGTGAAACAGGTAAAAATGTTTCGCAGCGGTTTTTCTTGTTATGTGTTCTGCTCATTTTTTTCAAAAAGGCTTCTCAGGCATGTTTTTTGGCAGATCCCAAGTTCAAAAATCCTCTGGTAAGCAAGCGTGCATCGTATTTTTTGGTCTTTGATTATGGTATTATACAATGCATATAACATACATTATATAGTGAATAACCCCACATATTCCTATATTTTAATCCCAAAAATCTTCCTGAAATTACAAGATTACAGTTGAAATGAAAAGTCGCAGATGATATAATTCCCTGTAATCATAGATGAGCATGAATGATCATTTATAAAGTTCGGGAAAGGATGGCGTTTGTATGAGTACACTGCCTAAAGATCCTATGATACTACTAAGTTATATAAATACCCAGTTGAGAGATAACTACAGTTCCTTGGGAGAAATGTGCCAGATCCTGGATCTGGATGAACTCCATATCAGGAAAACATTGTCTGATATTGGCTTTGAATATGTGTCTGAAAAAAATTGTTTCCGTTAGGATGTGCCGGTTTTATCTGAACAAGGGTGTTCAGGTAAGGCCGGTTCTTTCGTTAGTACCGCCACTAAAAGGAGCAGAAAACAGATGAGCCTTTACAGATACCGTGCAAAAGATAGAAAAGGACATAAATATAAAGGAATAAGGGAAGGGGAAAATGAGGCCCAGCTGGTGAAATCACTGGCAGAAGACGGTCTTTACTGTTATTTCCTGCAAAATGAAGACAGAGTTGTTTCCATGAGACACTTTACAGTCCCGTTAAAATGGCTGCCGCCTTTTTGCAGCCAGGTCAGTTCTATGTTATCTTCAGGTGTTCCACAGTCAGATATTTTGAAAACAGCCTGTAAAACAGCACCTACCCGGGAAATGAAGGCCCTTCTTGCCAGGCTGGAAGAGAAGATCCACAGGGGTCAGACACTTTCAGAGGCAATGGGATCCATGGGAAAGTGTTTTCCAAAACTCCTTATATATATGATACAGACAGGAGAAGCAAGCGGTACACTGGATGATATTTTACAGAAAATGTCTGTCTATTATGCCAAAGAAGTAGAAATGGAAGGAAAGGTGCGGACTGCCATGATCTACCCTTTTATCCTTTTGCTGGCTAGTATAGGCGCATCCGTTTTTCTTCTTACAACCGTACTTCCGCAGTTTGCAGATATATTGGAAGAATATGAGCTTCCGGCTATTACCCGTTTTATGATGGCGGCAGGAGAACATTTACAAAAGGACTGGATCCTGTACTGTCTTTGGATACCAGTTGTTTTTCTGGTATTTGCCTTGTTATCGGCTGTTCCCAAGCTGCGGTTAAGGGTGGATGGCCTGTTTTTCCATATACCGGTGATAGCAGGCCTGCTTAAGACTATTTATACATCCCGTTTTGCTTCTGCATTTTCTGTTTTGTATGGCGGTGGAAACGGGATCATAGACTGTATGGCCATTACCGGCCGTGTTATGGGAAATACATGGGTGGAGCGGAAAATACAGGAAGCGGTAAATGGTCTGGAAAAAGGAGAAAGTCTTTCAGCGGCACTGAAACGCCAGAGGATCTTTCATCCCGTATTTCTTTCCATGGTGGCAGCAGGCGAAGAATCAGGAGAACTGGAGTCGGTGTTGCTGCAGGCGGGAGTTTATTATGGAAAAGCGGCAGAACAGTCAGCGCAGAGGCTGGTAACATTAATAGAACCGTGTATGATCTTAGTGATGGCAGGCATTGTGGGAACTATTGTTTTATCCATTATGCTGCCGGTATTTAACATGTATTCGGCCCTGCTGTAACTGCTGTGAAATTTTTGCAGGGAGGATGCGATGCAGTGAAACATTTCGTCTATCTTACAGAAGACAAATTATATTATATCCGGAGAGCGCCAGGCAGATCAGGTGGTTATTACTTTCTGGGTTTCAGGCCTGTAGCCGGGCTGGAAGGCGTAGAAAGTGCCATGGAATCCCTGTCAGAGGTTTATAACTTAAAAGGCAGAAAGGTAACTGTGATCATGGGAGTAAAAGTGGGGATCCATGTGGTAAACCTTCCTGCTTCCACGAAAAGTACAGCACTTCAGATGGCGGAAAAACAGCTTCTGATCCTGGGCGGAGAAGAGGAACAGCTTCTGGCAGCCGATTTCTTTCCTTCTTCTCAGGAAGGAATGCTGCGGGGCGTGGTCTATACAGCGCCGGGAAGCTGGCTGTGGGCAGTAAGATCAGCTGCTTCACGGGTCAAGCTGCATTTAAAAGAAATCCTTCCGTCACCTGCCTTTGTGGCATCCTTTCCAGATCCCAAAGAGTATGGTATGGAAGAAAGTCCCATGGTGCTGGTCCATCTGTCAGAAGACTTTATAGGCCTGTATGAAATAGAGGACGGCCGCTGTTATTATTGGGAAAAACTGGAGCTGAAGCCGGGAATCTTCTCAAAAATGGGAGAAGAATGCGTCTTAATGGAAGAATTGCAGGCCCAGATCTTAAGAATCTGCAGGATACGTAAAAATAATGATGAAGGCTTTAAACTGGGAGGTGTCCTGATCCAGAATGACTGTCTTATAGCACCAGGATCATGTGCCAGATATTTAGGCGGATTGCTGGAAGTTCCATGTGAAGCTTTAAATCATGGCACCCTGTGGGAAAAACAGGTCAGGGCAGAGAATCTGAAAAACCTTCAGTTCAGTGAAAGAACTGATTATATAGATGATGAAAATCTATGGGTGCGGATCACAGATGCTGGATTTCCGCTAAAACCGGTATGTATCAGTCTTATTCTATTTGCTGTGATAGCTGTCAGCCTTCTTACGATCCGGTTTTATACCCATAGGAAGCTGCACCATCTGGAATTAATGTATGCTGACCGTCAGGAAGTTTATGAGGAAGAGGAAAAGAAGCAGCTGGAGGCACAGCTGAAAGAATTGGAAGGACTGGTTAATGAGATGGGGGAGATTTCCGGAAATGCTGTTATTGATCCTACATTATTTTCCAGCCTTGATAATGCCTTAAAGCCGGAAATGGAACTGGAATCCCTGGAGTTTCTTGCAGAAGACGGAAGGATCCGCATAAAGATTTTAACGGATGATACCAGGGATATATCAGGGTTTATCCGGATAATGGAGGAAAATGGATTTATAATGGATCAGAGCCGCTGGCAGAAGCAGGAAACGAAGGTTCATGGTGAGATCCTTTTTAAGTCTGGAAAGGAGACTGGTCATGAGACTTAGTAGAAGAGAACGTTTTCTGGTGACTATGTTGATGCTACTTCTGCTCTGGACCGGATTTTACAAGCTATGGGCAGGACCGGAAATGTTTAGGATCCTCTGGGAATGGGAAGAGGGAAAAGACCTGGAGATCCGTGTGAGGGCAAAAGGAACGGGAAATAAGAAAGATAACAGCAGGCTTTTGGAAAAGCTTGAAAATGCAGGAAAGGGCCAGATTTATTTCGCTGATATGAGTCCTGACCAGATGGATATACGCCTTCAGGATCTGGCCGGGACATCCCATGTACAGCTTGTAAGTTTAAATACCGGTGAGACAAAAGCAATGGAAACAGAAGGGTATGTATATACCACGTTGTCATTGGAATTTTTGTGTACAACCAGAGATCAGGCGGCTGCTTTTGTGGATAACATAGGTAAAGAAGGCAGTGCGTTGTACATCAGTTCCCTGAAACTGGAACAGGCAGAAGAAAACCTGAAGGGATTTATGGAGGTGTCATATTGCCATGAACAGAAGAAATAAGGAAAAACAGGCTGGATTTTCCCTGGTAGAAGTGGTGGTCAGTACAGCGATCCTCTTTTCTGTGGCAGGAGCATTTCTTGCCATGACAGCTGCAAATGGAAAACTTCTTGCCAGAGAGCATTCTCTGGTACAGGGCGCTTATGAATTGTCAGCCCTTGCCCAAAAGGGTGAAGGAAGCCCAACAGGTGAAACATTTGAAGTCATTTTTCAGGGGAATGAAGGAGATGCCCTGGAAGTATTTTCCGGATATAAAGTAACAGATGAAAACGGTGATGGAATGACTTATTACAAAAGGGGAGATCCATGAAAAGCAAAGAAGGATTTACGCTGCTGGAGCTGATCGCCGTTCTTTCTATCAGCGCAGTGGTGGCTGTATGGGCGTCCGGCTTTTTTGGCAGTCAGCTGACGGTGTACAGAAAACATATGCAGTTATATCAGGCGGAAAGCATGGGAGATGCAGCTGCGTTTAAGATCACATCCAGATTGGAGCAGTCTGTTTCTTTTCGCATAGATCCGGGAAAAGATGATGTTTTGTATTATCTGGAAGGAGAAGATTGGAACAGCCTTACACAAGAAGACATTGACCAGGTATCAGCTGGCGATTACCGGGTAAAACTGGATTTTTCTGATACAGAACCGGAAATAGCAGTGGTATATATCACCATTTTATATAAGGAAGAAGAGATCCATACCCGGAAAATAGAACTGCCGGCTCTTTATGGTCAGCAGGAAGCAGAACAGATGGAGGGGACATAAACCTATGAAAAGGAGATTTCACAGGAAAAATAAGAAGATCAGCCGGACAGAAGGTGGAAGCCTTTTGTATGTGATCTTCTTTGTTACCCTCTTATCCATATTGTCCTGTGGTTATATGGCGGCTTCTAAGTATCATATCCGTGCAGCCCTGAAAAACCGGGCTTACATGGAAGCACGTCTTACTGCCCGGATGATCCATAATTCTTTCTGTGAAGCAGTGCGTATGGGCGAAAGTGAAGCACTTGGTCTGTTGATGGATGAGTTTGAAAATGACAGTTCTGATCTGGAAGCAGATGAAGAAAATGATGATATAGATGAAGAAAATGGTATAGATGAAGAAAGTGTTATAGATAAAGAAAATGATATAGATGAAGAGCTGGAAGATAAAGAATATATGACGGTAGGAGAAGGCAGTTACACAGATGAAAATGGTGATCCCTGTACCGTGCGCATCCGTTTAAAGGCATATCCTGTCAGGGGAACTGCTTTTGTAGATACATGGACAAAAACAGGTGGTTTTTCCATGCACCTGGAAAGTGAAGTCCCCTTAGGGGATGCAGAAAATATTCCATAGGGAAAAGTACCAGGCAAGCAGGGGCTTTTCAAAGAAGAGCATCAGGATCATGGAAGCTGCGAAGAATGGTGCCATGGGAATCCTGGTCTTTAAAGAGGCTTTTTTCAAAAGCAGAACAGGAAGGCAGAAGAGGCCTGCAAGCATATAGGAAAGCATCAGGACAAAAATGCCTGGAACAATTCCGAGATAGAAGCCACAGGCAGTCATCAGCTTTACATCACCCATACCAATACCGCCTTTGCTTATTAAGCGGATCAGTTCCAAAAGACCGCCGCAGAAAAATGCACCTGCTATGCGGATTAAAAATCCGGGACCGTATCCGTTTAACACACTGAAAAGTGACAGGACAAAGATCAGAATGCTGACCTGGTCCGGTATATAGCCTTCTCTTCCGTCGGTCCATGCACTATAAAGAAGAAGGCAGCTGCACAGGACAGAAATAAAGATAAAAGAGTTCATTTGTCATCACCTGTATTATTGAATGTAAGCAGTATAACATTTATGAGGGAAAGGAGCAACCATGTCAGTAAAGACCAATGTAGAAGAGATGCTGGTGGAAAAAGGCATCATCACCAGAGCACAGCTGGAACGTGTGAAAAAGGTACAGTTTGACCACAGAGACAAAAGCCTTACAGATATCATGCTCCTTTTAGGGTATACCACAGAAGCGGGGATTTTAAAATGTTTCAGTGAGAAGGAAGCAGATGACGTAGTCTGTTTAGATGAGAAACCTGCAGATCCGGCGGCGTTAGCTGCTCTTCCTGCATCTTTTATCAGAAGAAATAATGTTTTCCCTGTATGTTTTGCAAAAGGAGAGCTGGTAACAGCGTTTACATTTCCTGTTGATCCTCATGTTTTAGATGAGGCAGAGGCTTTGTCAGGAATGGTGATCCGGCCGGTCCTGACTTCCCTGGACCAGATGAAAACGGCTATTGCAGGCATAGGAAGTACAGCTGAGCATGAAAATGAAGATGGAAAAGCAACTGAAGAAAAAAGTGAAAGTGCCCCGGTGATCCGTCTGGTAAATACGCTGATCGAATCTGCCTATAAAAGAAATGCCAGTGATATTCATATAGAACCGGGGAAAGATTATCTTATCATCCGTTTTCGCATTAACGGGGATCTGGGGCTGTATACAGAGATGGAAATGCTCTATCACCGTCCGGTAGTTACCAGATTAAAGCTGATGGGCGGAATGGATATTGCAGAAAAACGGCTTCCACAGGATGGAAAATACCGCTATGAAAGCCAGGAGATCACTACAGACCTGCGTATTTCCACATTGCCTTCGGTTTATGGAGAAACCGTGGTGCTGCGGTTGCTAGGAAATGACAGAGACAGTAATCTTATGGATATACGCCGTCTTGGAATGAGCGAAACACAGGAAGAGATATTCGGCAGAATGTTAAAAGCCCCATTTGGTATCATCCTGGTAACCGGGCCTACAGGAAGTGGGAAATCTACCACTCTTTATGCAGCATTAAACCGTCTGGGCGCCAAGAAGATCAACCGCGTTACAGTAGAAGACCCGGTGGAAAAGGTAATCCCCGGAGTGACGCAGGTACAGGTCAATGCAAAATCAGGGCTGACATTTGCAGCAGTACTCCGTTCTATTCTCCGGCAGGATCCGGATGTGATCATGGTAGGCGAAATGAGAGATGAAGAAACGGCGGATATTGGTGTAAGAGCTGCCGTCACAGGCCATCTGGTGCTTTCCACTTTGCATACCAATGACTGTGTATCAGTGATCTACCGTTTGAAAAATATGGGAATCCCATTTTATATGATCGCAGCAGCACTTACAGGCGTGGTGGCACAGCGTCTGGTAAAAGTGCTCTGTCCCCATTGTAAGAGAAAGGTATTAGCGGAAAGCGGGACCAGACATCTGATCCGGGAACTTACAGGTGAAGAAGTAGAAGAGGTATGGGAAGCTGTTGGATGCGGAGAATGCCAGTTTACCGGTTACAGCCATAGAACCGCTGTCTATGAAATGCTGGAGCTGGATGAAAAAGGGAGAAATATGATAAGGGATGGGGAAGCTGCTGAGAAGATCCGGTATTATCAGAGAGAAAGAGGTTTTCCGTCCCTTCAGGAACAGGCGGCAGAAATGGTGATCGCCGGTGAAATGGATATGAAAGAAGCGGAAAATGTTATTTATTCTGTTAATTAAAGAGAATTATGTCCTCTCGGAGTCTTTCCTGCACCTGCTTTTGTGGCCGATTTTCCGCCAGTTGCACCCGAATTTCATCACCGTACGCACCGCGTACGCCTCAGAAATTTGGGCACAACTGACAAAAAATCTTCTCACAAAATCAGGCACAGAAAGATTCCGAGAGAACATGACAGGAGGAAGAGTATGAGGAACGAAAGAGAAAAACATAGGGAACAGGAAGGATTTACTTTAGTGGAACTGATCTGCGTGATCGCGATCATGGGTATTCTCATGGCAATTGCTGTACCTTCTTACAATCATTTCCAGGAACGGTCTGCCAAACAGGTAGCAATTGCCAATGCCAGATCCAATTATGTCCAGGGGAAAGCACAGCAGGAGATGTTAGATGCAGGTGTTCTGGCAGAAGAGGAAACACAAAGCTATTATTATGATGCAGATAATGATACGGCGGTCTGGGAAGGTAAGATAGGAAAGAAGACCTATAAAGCAGAATATTCAGGAAAGACGGGAGAAGGCCGTATGCTATCAGGCGGCAATTAATAATATGAAAAATGAAATGCAGGAGAAAAAGCAGAATACAGGCGAAGACAGGAAAGGCTTTACTCTCATTGAACTGATCGCAGTGTTAGGCATTCTTTCAGTCCTTATGGCAGTAGCAGTCCCATCTGTCTTAGGTTATATAAAAAGTGCCAGAAGGATGGCTGCATACACAGATGCCCAGATCACAGCAGATGCAGTACAGCAGTATCTGGATGAACAGAGAGAAGAAGGAAAGCTTACCATTGGAAAGCTTCACAGGCTGATGAACCTGGATCTGGACGATCCGGACAATGAGCTGTCCGGATATATGTCTGCAGGCAGTAAAAATGCCCTGGTAATATCTGTAGATGCAGACATAAAAACAGGACAGTTAGAAAAAATGATATATCAGGATAAATGGGTGAAAGTCCGTGTCACAGTAGAAGCTGACGGCACCCGGAAAGTGGAAGAAATAGAATAATTAACTGAAAACCAACACAGACTAATGTTATGAAAAAAAGAGTGTTCCATCCGGCGGCAGCGAAGCTGTCTGGCCGTACAAGAGAAATGACAGATCTGGCTTTAAGGGATTTCCTGCGCTGCGGCATAGCCGGCTGGTGTCTGGAGATCCTTTTTACATCAGTAGAAGCATGGATGCGGGGAGATCCAAAGCTTATGGGGACTACGTCTATTATCATGTTCCCTATTTATGGCGCAGGCGCCCTTCTTCCACTGATCGTAAAATGGTGTGACCGGTGGCTGTCCGGACTTCCCGGGTTTGAAAAAGCAGATGCAGATAAAATGCCCCTGGCAGCTTTGAAGCTTCGCCATGGTCTTATCTGCATGGTACTTATTTACACAGGGGAATACATTGCAGGAACCTTTCTTATGGGCAAAGGCATCTGTCCATGGGATTATTCCCAGTGGCCTGATCATATAGGCGGGGTGATCCGTCTTGCCTTTATCCCTTTCTGGTTTGGCACAGGGCTTCTGTTTGAAAGCCTGTGTACCCATAAATAGCGGTTGTTTACGGGTGTATTTTAGGTTGTATTTAAGCTTGCAATTTTATATAATATATAGAAGTTTAGCATGATCAGTACAGCGGATCACGGATATCTGCTGTATTAACAAAGGAGAAGACTATGATACGTTTGATTTTAGTGCTGTCAGCAGTGGCGCTGTACCTGATATTATCTCTTCCGGTGCTTTTTTATTTAAGATCTCTGGAAAAAAAAGATGCAGCTGCAGCTGCTTTAAAAAGCCTGAATATGGTACGATGGATACTTGGGATCGTCAGAAATCTGGCGGGTATTACCTGTGAGGTAAGAGGACTGGAAAATATACCTAAAGATAGGGCTGTGCTGTATGTAGGAAACCATAGAAGTTATTTCGACATTGTAATGGGTTATACCACTGTACCTTCACCAACCGGTTTTATTGCCAAAAAAGAGATGATAGGCATTCCTCTTTTAAATTTGTGGATGGAGCAGATGAACTGTCTGTTTTTGGACCGCGCCAATATAAAGGAAGGTTTAAAGACCATTCTCACAGGAATTGAGAAGGTAAAAGGCGGTGTTTCCATGTGGATCTTTCCGGAAGGAACCAGAAATGAAAGCAAAGATCCAGCAGATCTGATGGAATTCCACGAAGGAAGCTTAAAGATCGCAGAAAAAAGCGGCTGTCCTGTGATCCCGGTAGCTATTACCGGTACAGATGATGTGTTTGAGCGCCATACTCCATGGATCCGCAAAAGCCATGTGATCATTGAGTACGGAGAGCCGATCTATTTAAAAGAGCTTCCTCCTGATAAAAAGAAATTCCCAGGCGCCTATACCAGAGATGTCATCAGCAGTATGCTGCGCAGACAGATGGAAGAAAGAGAAGGAAAGTAGAAGCAAAAGCTGTATAAGAGAAATGCATAAATGAGGATGGAAAAAAATGGAAAATCTGGACTTGAAAGAGATACGCAACAAATTAGATGAGATCGATACCCAGCTGGTAGGGCTGTTTGAAAAAAGAATGGCTCTTTGCTCTGATGTAGCTGAGTTTAAGATACAGACAGGAAAAAAGGTATACGATGGAGAGAGAGAACGCCAGAAATTAGAAGCAGTTACTGCCATGGCAGGAAATGATTTTAATAAAAAAGGTGTATATGAGCTGTTTTCCCAAATCATGACCATCAGCCGCAAGCTGCAGTATGGTCTGCTGATCCGCCATGGACAGGCTTTGGAAACCGGTTTTACCATGACAGATTCCCTTAAAAAAGAAGGTGCCCGCATTGCTTATCAGGGTGTGGAAGGCTCCTATGGACATGGTGCGGCTTTAAAATATTTTGGTCGGGACGCAGATGTTTATCATGTAAAATCCATGGAAGATGCTATGTTAGAGGTAGAAGAAGGAAGAGCAGATTTTGCGGTTCTGCCTATTGAAAATTCTTCTGCCGGGGCAGTCAGTGACAATTATGATCTTCTGGTAAAGCATAATGTATACATAGTAGGAGAGACAGAACTTCCGGTAAGTCATGCTCTTTTAGGACTGCCAGGTGCGACTTTGGAAGATATCCATCAGGTCTATTCCCATCCTCAGGCACTGATGCAGTGTTCCCGGTATTTAAACAGCCACAGGCAGTGGCGGCAGATAAGCATGGAAAATACGGCTGTTTCTGCAAAGAAAGTGTTAGAAGACGGCGATGTGACACAGGCTGCAGTAGCCAGTGAGATCGCAGGAAAGCTGTATGGCCTAAAGGTTCTGGAACCGTCCATTAATTATAATAAAAACAATGCCACCCGTTTTATTATCCTTGCAAAAGATCCTGTTTACCAGAAAGAGGCAAATAAGATCAGCATCTGCTTTGAATGTGCCCACAAGAGCGGTACTCTTTATAATATGCTTGGAAACCTGATCTACAACAATGTAAATATGCTGATGATCGAGTCCAGACCGATACCTGGAAAAAGCTGGGAATACCGTTTCTTTGTAGATGTGGAAGGAAATTTAAGTGATCCCGCTGTTCAAAACGCATTAAAGGGCATTGCAGAAGAGGCAGCCACACTGCGCATCCTGGGCAATTATGAAGCTTAAATAAAAAAATACTTTGGAAGACAAAAAAGAGGACGAGAAAATGAACATCAATGAACTTGTGATCTACAGAAATTTAAAGCATGAAGATCTTTTTGAGGATATGGCCAGTCTTATGGGACTGGGAAGCAGTGAAAAAAAGGCAGATGCCTTTGGCTGTGCAGGACAGCTTGTAGAACTGGCTGTAGAATACGGCTTTGAGGGCAATTTATGGCATTGTTTCTTAGCTCTCTGTCTGGCAGATAATGAAAATGCCTACACCACCACCTGTGAGATACGGGGAAATGCCGGCGGCACACTGGATATGCTGGCAAGAAATGATTACCGTATTTTCAAGGCATTATTTGACTTTAATATTGAAACATTAGAGCCGGCGGTTATGTGGAAGGAGCTTGCAGATTATCGTCCATCTAACCAGGAAAGCCGCGTGTTCAACCGCCGAATCAGAGACCGTATCGTAGACCTGGCAGTACTCCTTGAGAGATCAGCTGATGAAACAGAGTTCCAAAGCCATATGGCGGCTTTCTACGGTGAGTACGGCGTAGGAAAATTCGGCTTAAACAAGGCATTCCGTATTATTGAAAAAGAAGATGAGCATCAGTTTATCATTGATCCGATCATCAATGTAGAACATGTGTATTTTAAAGATATTGTTGGATACGAGGCACAGAAGAAGAAGCTGATCGAGAACACGGAAGCATTTATCAGCGGAAAAGAAGCTAATAACGTTCTGCTGTTCGGTGATGCAGGTACCGGAAAATCTTCCAGTGTTAAGGCCATTCTCAATGAATATTATGGCCAGGGACTGCGAATGATCGAAGTGTATAAGCATCAATTTAAGGCACTTTCTGAAGTATTAGAGCAGGTCAAGGACCGCAACTATAAGTTCATCATTTACATGGATGATCTTTCCTTTGAGGAATATGAGCTGGAATATAAATATCTGAAGGCGATCTTAGAGGGCGGTCTTGGAAAGCGTCCGAAAAATGTGCTGATCTATGCAACTTCAAACCGCCGTCATCTTATCCGTGAGAAGTTCTCTGATAAGAGAGAATTAGATGATGATCTGCATAATAATGATACTGTTCAGGAGAAGCTTTCCCTGGCAGCCCGTTTTGGCGTTACGATCTATTATGGTTCTCCGGACAAGTTCCAGTTCCAGGGCATTGTAAAGGCGCTTGCAGAAAAATACCAGCTGGATATGCCGGAAGATGAACTGTTATTAGAAGCAAACAAGTGGGAGTTAAGCCATGGCGGTCTGTCAGGACGTACCGCTTCCCAGTTTATTACACATCTGTTAGGAAGAAAGTGATTTTACATGGATTTTACACAGTCTTTACCCCGATATGGGGCAGAAAGTGAAAATATGCAGTAGACTATTGTATGATGTAAGTGTCAAAAGTATAAATTGCGTTTGTGCTCGCACAAATAAGCAATTTATACTTATTGACACGCCGAACACCGAAAACGAAATAAAATGGTGTGAACACGCCATTTTATGGGAGTTTGAGGTGTTCGAGGATTGCGGGAATTGCATAGCAATGGAGCAATCCGGTTACATCAGTGAGTGGCAAAATTTACTTTTGACACTCACATCATTGTATACAAAATATAAATTTAAAAATTCCCCATTGCGGGGAATTTTTTAAAAATGATGTATACGCATTTTTTAAGGAGGAAAAAAGTGGCAGTCAGAATGTTTGCGGCGATCGATGTAGGTTCTTTTGCCCTGGAGCTGGGGATTTATGAAATCTCAGACAAAGGGATCAAGAGTATTGATCATGTCCGTCATATGATCGCTTTAGGAAGCGATACCTTCAGTGAAGGAAAGATAAGTTATGGTTTGGCAGATGAATTGTGCCGGGTTCTGGAAAAATTTACGGAAACAATGAAGCTGTACCGGGTAAAGGACTACCGCGCCTATGCTACTACTGCCATGCGTGAGGCAAAAAACAGCCGCATTATCCTGGACCAGATACGGGTGCGTACCGGACTGGAGGTACACATTATCAGCAACTCTGAGCAGCGTTTTATCAGTTATAAGGCAGTTGCGTTAAAAGCAGGTGAGTTCAACCAGATCATCCAGAAAGGTACTGCTATTGTAGATGTAGGATTTGGCAGTGCCCAGATTTCGCTTTTTGACAAAGACTCTCTGGTAGCTACCCAAAACATGCCTCTTGGCAGCCTGCGCCTTCGCAGCCAGTTATCTAAAATACCTGTCAGCGTAGAGGGCAACAGACTGCATATTGAAGAGATCGTAGATAATGAACTGATCACTTTCAGGAAAATGTATTTAAGAGACCGCCAGATCACGAATCTCATCGGTATTGGAGATAATATTTTGTATCTTATGCGCCGTCTGGGCATAAAGGGTGGGGAAAGCCATGTAGATGCAGAAACGATGCATGTTTTTTATGATAAGCTTTCCCAGATGACCATTAACCAGATCGAAGAAAATTTCGGTGTAAACAGCGATTACGCAAATCTTCTTCTTCCTGCAGCAGCCGTTTATACAAGGATCCTGGATATAACCGGGGCAGAAATGTTCTGGATCCCGGCGATCGGTATATGTGACGGTATTGCAGCAGAATATGCCAGCGATAAAAAGCTGATCCGCTTTGATCATAACTTTGAAAATGATATTCTGGCGGCAGCCAGGAACATGGCGAAAAAATACAAATGCCACGCCAGCCATAATCAGGTATTAGAGCAGTATGCTATGAATATCTTCGACAGTACGAAACGCTTCCACGGACTGGGAGAACGTGAACGTCTGCTCCTTCAGATTGCAGTTACGCTCCATGCCTGCGGAAAATTCATCAGCATGAAAAATTCCAACGAATGCGGCTATGCCCTGATCATGTCCACAGAGATCATCGGATTAAGCCATTTAGAGCGTGAGATCATTGCCAATGTAGTCCGCTACAATATCCGTGATTTCGACTATGATATGATGCAGCTGGAAACAGAGGCGGGACAGGACCTGGCGGGAGTATCTGACCGGACGGCAATTACCATCCTCATCGCAAAGCTGACAGCGATCCTGCGTCTGGCAAATTCCATGGACAAGACCCATAAGGCAAAGCTTATTGATAGCCGTATGGCAGTAAGAGACGGCCGTCTGGTGATCACCACCGGCTATCAGGGGGATCTTGCGTTAGAGAGTGCTTCTTTTGAGCAGAAGGCGGCGTTCTTTGAGGAAATCTTTGGAATACGTCCTGTTTTGAAGCAGAAGAGGAGAGTGTAAAATGGCTGAGAAAAATGATTATGTAAACCGCGAATTAAGCTGGATCGAATTTAACTACCGTGTATTAAGCGAGGCGAGAGATAAAAGCATCCCGCTGTTTGACCGCCTGAAATTTTTAAGCATCACTGCTTCTAATCTGGATGAATTTTACATGGTCCGTGTAGCTTCTTTAAAGGATATGGTCCATGCAAAATATGCGAAAAAAGATATTGCAGGACTGACTGCAAAAGAGCAGTTGGAAAAGATCAGTGAAAAGACCCATCAGCTGGTGGATGTGCAGTATTCCACCTACAACCGTTCCCTGGTACCGGCCTTAAAACAGAATGGCCTGCGCATTGTCATGGAACATGAGGATCTGACTAAGGATGAGGCTGCTTTTGCAGATGAATATTTTCACAAAAATGTGTACCCAGTCCTTACACCAATGGCATTTGACTCATCAAGACCGTTTCCGCTGATCCGCAATAAAACATTAAACATTGCAGCTCTTTTAAAGAAGAAAAATGAAAAAGATGCAGAGCTGGAATTTGCTATGGTACAGGTTCCATCTGTTATACCACGTATTGTGGAACTGCCGGAGGAAAAGAACGATGACGGGGAATCCCAGAGAGTAGTCATCCTGCTGGAGGAGATCATCGAGAGGAATATGCAGTCACTATTCTTAAACTATGATATTGTGGCTTCCCATCCTTTCCGTATTATGCGGAATGCAGACTTTTCACTGGATGAGGAAGAGGCAGTAGACCTGTTAGAAGAGATCCAGAAACAGCTGAAAAAACGCCAGTGGGGAGAAGCTATCCGTCTGGAGATCGAGTCCAATGTAGATAAACAGCTGTTAAAGATCTTAAAGAAAGAGCTGTCCATCAGCAGTGAAGATATTTTCCAGATCTCAGGACCATTAGACCTGACCTTTTTAATGAAAATGTATGGTCTGGACGGTTTTTCACATTTAAAAACGCCAAAATACATTCCTCAGCCTGTGCCTGAACTGATGAATGAGGATGATATTTTCACCAATATCCGCAAAGGTGATATCCTGCTCCACCATCCATACCAGAGCTTTGACCCGGTAGTCAACTTTGTCCGCAGTGCAGCAAGAGATCCTGAGGTGCTGGCTATTAAGCAGACCTTATACCGCGTCAGTGGAAATTCACCTATTATCGCAGCGTTGGCAGAGGCAGCAGATAACGGTAAGCAGGTATCTGTACTGGTAGAGTTAAAGGCCCGTTTTGATGAGGAAAATAACATTAACTGGGCAAAAATGTTAGAGAAAGCAGGCTGCCATGTTATCTATGGTCTGGTTGGCTTAAAGACTCACAGCAAGATAACCCTGGTTGTCCGTATGGAAGAAGATGGGATCCGCCGCTATGTTCACCTTGGAACCGGCAATTACAACGATTCTACGGCGAAACTTTATACAGACTGTGGCATATTAACCTGTGATCCGCAGATCGGTGAAGATGCAACAGCTGTGTTTAACATGCTTTCCGGATATTCTGAGCCAAGGGCATGGAATAAGCTGTCTGTAGCACCTTTATGGCTGCGCCACCGTTTCCTGCGGATGATCAACCGTGAAACAGAGCATGCGAGAGAAGGCAGAGAAGCCCATATTATGGCAAAAATGAACTCTCTCTGCGACAAGGAGATCATTTCCGCACTGTATGATGCCTCCTGTGCAGGTGTAAAGATTGAACTGGTAGTCCGGGGGATCTGTTGCTTGAAAGCAGGTGTACCTGGCTTAAGCGAAAATATTTCCGTGCGTTCTATTGTAGGAAATTTCCTGGAGCACAGCCGCATCTTCTACTTCTTCAATGATGGAAGCCCTGAGGTCTATATGGGCAGTGCAGACTGGATGCCGAGAAACTTGGACCGCCGTGTGGAGATACTGTTCCCTGTAGAAGATGAAATATTAAAAGAGAAAGTCATCCATATTTTAGAGCTGGAGCTGGAAGACAATGTTAAGGCTCATATCCTGAAACCAGACGGAAGCTATGAGAAAGTGGATAAACGGGGTAAAGTCCTTGTAAATTCCCAGGAACAGTTCTGCAAAGAGGCTATAGAGATGGCAAAGGCGTGTCAGGATGCCGGGGATCCGGTTGTGACCCGTATTTTTCAGCCTATCGTGAAGGTAGATGTACTGTAGGATCAGGTCGTGTTGTTACAATCTGATGGCTCATAAAAATCTGGCTGTGATGCCATTTTGATTTGATATTAGGATATTGTTGACTAAGGTCCGAAAGCCACCGATGCATATGACAGATGCGCATTTGGGAGAAAATCCTTTGTTCGTGGGCTTGCGCCGCCTATTGTCAGAACTGCGAACCAAACTCGCACGCTTTGCGTGCTCAAACAGTGGTTCTCCGTTCTGACGCTATGCGCGCCCACTCACGGATTTTCAAACAAATGCTTATTCTGTCATGTGCACCGGCGGCTTTCTACGTTATTGGCAATAAAAA
>ENA-UONU01000287-UONU01000287.1-human-gut-metagenome-genome-assembly--contig:-CS51-NODE-287-length-66573-cov-14.497835_pt1 | contig 66573 bp, 62 predicted proteins | sample MGYA00242462_ERZ724009 | MGnify/ENA metagenome assembly ERZ724009 | reverse complement strand
ACAAAAAGATCTTCAAAATAGGCTTGTGCTTGCTGTTCTAAATTCTCATTTATTTTACTATTATTAAATATTTTTTCTTCTATTACTCGTAATACAGAAGATACTCTTTTTTGCAGTTCAAGTGGTATGTATGGAATTTTTATATTTTCCAAATGAGGAATTCTCAAATTACTTACCGTTGTCCCCGTTCCTTCACTCCATGATATTTGATTTTTTACATATGGAGATTGTAAACTATACAATAAGTAAAAATTATCACATATAGATTGATCTACACGTAGCAATACCATCCTTTGCCCCAAACAGCACTCTATATTGGCGGGAATCATTCCAACCTCTCCAATCGGAGCCTCTCGTGTAATAATCAAATCTCCCGATTGCGGTTTCGCTCTTTTAATTCTTTGCCTGAAATGCTCATCGTCTGTAAAAGAAGGAGCTGTAAGATTGATTCTTCCATTTTTTATATTATTATTTCTAACCACTATTTTACCGTCTTCTGTCCACTTTGGCGTTGAATGCGGGCAATCAACCACTATTGAGCACAATTCTCTAATTGTTTTATATTCAATCATTTTCCACCTCTTTGAGTTTCAAATATTGTTTTTTCCATGAGCGGGACGGTTGTTTACATATATTGTCCAGAGATGTAAATGCACATACATTTTCTAACATATAATTCTTACAAATATCAGGATTATTTGCCCGGCATCCATAAGTTTGTATTTCTGAATCTCTATCATCTAGCTCTGCACTAAAAGCAATATGTAACTCAGATTTCATACCCCATCGCCCCCAGTTTTCTACAAATTTCATCTTCCAGTTCATGACTCTTAGCAAACAATTCAGAAAGTTCAGATGTCAGGCGATTCATCTTCTCATCAAACGGCTCTCCGTCATCTTCCTGTTCCTCAATGCCCACGTATCGGCCCGGAGTAAGAATATAATCCTGCTTTTCGATTTCTGCTATATCAGAAACAGCACAGAAGCCTTTCACATCTTCAAGCGTTCCGTCTGAAAACGCTTCATAGGTATCTGAAATCTTCTTTATATCATCATCAGTAAGTTCACGAAGTTTACGGCTAACCATATTCCCCATCTTACGAGCATCAATGAACAGCGTCTTTCCCGGCTGTTTTTTCTGTTTATTTATAAACCAAAGCGAAACCGGAATCTGTGTTGTATAGAAAAGCTGAGTCGGCATTGCTACGATGCATTCAACCAAGTCGGCATTGATGATATTCTTGCGGATCTCGCCCTCACCGCCTGACTGAGAAGAAAGAGAACCATTTGCAAGAACCATACCTATTCTTCCGGCTGGTGCAAGGTGGTAAATCATATGCTGTAGCCATGCAAAGTTGGCATTCCCTGCGGGTGGCATACCGTACTGCCAACGCACGTCCTCTTTTAATTTATCAGCACCCCAGTCGGAAAGGTTAAATGGGGGATTTGCCATAATATAATCTGCACGCAATGTAGGATGACGGTCATCTAAAAAGGTATCTGCTGCGTAAGTGCTAAGATCCGGCTCAATTCCACGAATAGCAAGATTCATCTGTGCCATCTTCCATGTAGTCGGATTGGAGTCCTGTCCATAAATAGAGATATTGCTGATATTACCACTATGGTTTTCTACAAACTTTGCGGACTGAACGAACATACCACCTGATCCGCAACAAGGATCATATACTCGACCCTTATATGGTTTCAGCACCTCTACCAGAGTACGAACTACACATGACGGAGTAAAGAATTCACCACCACGCTTTCCTTCCTGTTCTGCAAACATGGAAAGACAATACTCATATGTACGTCCCAAAATATCTTTTTCGCTGCCGTGTTCAATCATCTGGATATTAGTGAATAAATCCACCACATCCCCCAATCTTCGTTTATCCAGTTCTGGACGTGCGAAATTCTTAGGAAGAATGTCTTTCAAACGCTTATTTTCCTTTTCGATAGCACGCATGGCATCATCAATAACTGTACCGATTTCTGGTGTATGTGCCTTCACTGCAATCTCATTCCAACGTGCACCTACAGGTACAAAGAAAATGCCTTCGGAAGTATATTCATCAATATCCTCCTCAAATCCGTCGCCCTCATCTTTCAGTTCCTGATACTTGTCATCGAATCGATCTGAAATGTACTTTAGAAAAATCAACCCCAGTACAACATTCTTATATTCTGACGCATCCATGTTACCACGAAGCACACAGGCTGCATCCCATATCTGTTTTTCAAATCCTATGTCGGCTGTATTTTTCGCCATTTATATTTACCTCCGTCATTTTTTCTAGTTTTTTATTTTTTAGCTTTCATATATTTCCCAGATTTTATTCTACGATCAACAGGCTTTACAGCATCCTCTGGAATTGCCCATGATCTACCAAATCTTTTACTCCCCTCAACCATTCCTTCTTTACACATCGTTTGAAGGCGCCTTTCTGAGATTCCCCATTTTTCAGCAATTTCTTTCACTGTTAAATATTCCATTCATTTTCTCCTATGAAATCGCATACTTCCACCTAATAAATATTATATTCGTATTACCGCCGGAAATCAACCAAAAGAAGCCCTAGCTGGTTTGAACAAAAAATATTTATTGGGTTTGTATCAGCTCAATCTAGTTTTAATGTCTTATAGCTTTTTCATTTTTATTTTTTGATATAATAATGAACAGTGTTTAAAAAGTAAAAGCCTCTATTAAGCTTCAGCACTCCATATCTCATTTGCCTTCGTTATAATTAACCGTCCATCCTCACATTTCACCTCAATCTGTTCTCCAATGTTAAATCCCAACTCTGAAAGCCATTTTCCTTTCAAAACAATACTCGGTGTCTGCTTATACTGGTACCCTCTTGCTTCATAAACCTTCATTTCTCTATATTTTTTATATGCCATATTCATCTTCTCCTTTTGCCATTTTTTAGACTTCTGCCATAAGATTAAACTTACGCTAAATTATTGCTTCTTTTGCCGATTTATACATTTTGTGAGATACCCCCTTGAACAAGGGAAACGACAACGAGGAATAATTTTCTCATCTAAGCACAGTTTTAAAATGTAAATTTTAGCAATATGTAGTGGCATAAGTGCCCATTTTATGCGGGTTTCAGGCACTAGGGGGATATCCAACTTTAAAGTCTTAACACCGCTCACTGCCAGCAAATGAGCGATCCCGCTGCTGCGGTACAGATCCAAGGTATCTGCTTCCATAAAAGAAGTATCTCCCAGCAAGACCGCCTTATAAATACTGCTGTCTTCCTTTTCACAGTATTGTTCCAGAATGCGGCTGCAATATTTTCTGAACCTGAGGATAACACGCATAAAGGGCCGGTCCGCCCCCCAGCTTTCCTTTAAAGCTTTTATATATCCGGTACACACCACTCCCTTTGACCGGTAATACAGTTTTGCATTAAATTCTCCCGGATTTTTTTCAGATTCCGCCAGATTTAATGAACAGGCTATTTTCACTTTTTTTCCAGGAAGAAGACTCTCTTCCCAGTTTTCCAGCTCTCCCGGCACTCCATATAGCTGTACCGGAAATTGAAGGGTCAGCCACTGTATCTTTACTTTATTTACAATTATTTCCAGTTTTTCGCTTTTTTCCCGTACATCCATTACCTGTCCGGTCAGCTGCACCACATCCCCAAATTCTGCCTGTGCGATCCGGCCTTCCTCCCGGTCCATCTGGTTTCTGGACTGTACTCCTAAAAAACTTCCTGCTGCCATTCCACTAAAAATAAACATAAAAATAAGCAGAAGTATCCTGTATGTGACACTCCTGCCTGAATTTCCAGCCAGATCCCGGTTCTGGTCTCTTCCCAGATACCGGTCCTGGTCTTTTCCCAGAAAATGCCTGGCAATAAGCGCTGCTAAAAACAGCGCTCCTGCAAACCAGAAACATTTTCTGTATACAGCCTCCTGTAAACACAGGGCAAGCACCTCTCCAAGTACAAAACCTGCGGTTATCACCACAAGGGGCCGTTTCATATTCTTTTTTCTCCAGTTTATCTTATTTTTTATTTCTGCTCAATATAATCTGTATTCCGCTCAAAAGCAGTATTTAAAGATACCACTTCGCGGAACATTACATCCTGTGAACCATTTACCATGATCTGTACCTTGGAAACAGAAGTCTTATCCACCAGCGAATTAACAATTGCGTAAATAGGGATGTATTCATTTACACTCTGGCTGCTGTTTAAAAAGGCAGAATCAAAATTGATATAGCACACATTATCTGTCACTGATACACTGAGTATCTTACAGTCAGAAGGAAGTACCGCCTGATGGCCATTGCCTGACGGTCCTGCGATCAGCTGTTCAACGATTAGCTGTTCCATGGAAGTATTTATATTATGGGCCACTTCCCGCTTTTCCTCTACCAGTTTATCTCCTGTACTGTTAGCAAAATACAAGGTCAGTTCTGTTTTCTCGTAGGCATTTACATTACTTGTATTGATAATGAAATCTCCTGCTGAGATAAAGCCCACAGGATTTCCCTGACGGTCCATAAGAGGCTGGTCTCCACGGTAAATACTGATATAATCGATCCCCGGTATCTGGGTCATTGTCCTTGCCAGAGCTGCACGGCACAGGATCTCCTGTTCCGGCTTCATAGATATATAGCTGCCATCAAAATACAGATACAGTACCTGTTCATCGATTCTGCAGGTTTTAAAAGATACCTTTTCATTTACAGCAGGCTGACAATCCAGATCTCTTGGTACATGGAGCAGCTGGCCCATCAGTTCTTCTGCCAGATCTGCCTGATCCCTTGTTTCGGTTTCATATTCCTGTGCCACCAGCTTGGTCACAGAGGAATTCAGATAATATATGAGATATTTTCCTGAACCTGGGTCAGGTTTTGGCTCTGTCTTTGCACCGCACCCGGAAAGAACTGCCATGGTGACCATAAGGATCCCCAGAAATACACCCAGAAGGAACTTATCTTTTCTATGTTTCATGAACGTTCCTCCTGTCTTGATACATAATTTAAAGGAATACGCATGCTGAAGGTAGTCCCTTCTCCCTGCGTACTTTCCACATCGATCACACCATGATGCATCTGTATTACATTTTTAGTAATGGAAAGCCCCAGTCCGGTACCGCCAACCTCTCTGGAACGTGCTTTATCCACACGGAAGAAACGCTCAAAAATGTGATCCACACTGTCCTCCGGTATGCCAATGCCGGAATCTGCAACCTTCACGTAAAAGTATTTATGGTCAGCATCCAGTGTCACCCGCACCCATCCGGAATCCACATTATATTTAATTGCATTTTCCACCAGATTGGTCACTGCCAGGTTCAGCTTCACCTTGTCTACATCTGCTGTAACTTCCCTGATGCTCTCTAAGATCAGTTCCACATTGCTGCGCTTGGCAATAGGCCGCAGTCTCTTTAAGATCATTTCCAGTTCGTGATTAATATGCACCTGTGAAATTTTCATCTGGCTTTCTGCTGATTTATCCATGCGGACTAAAGTAAGCAGATCTTCTATGATCTGGCTTTCCCTGTCGATCTCATCAGAAATATCAGACATAAACTCCCGGTACAGTTCCACCGGCACCTCTTCCATTCCCATAAGTGAATCTGCCAGCACACGAATGGACGTGATCGGTGTTTTTAACTCATGGGACACATTGGAAACAAACTCCTGACGGGACTGGTCCACAGCCTTCAGTTTGCGAAGGGACTTCTGCACAGCATGGGACATCTGTCTTGTTTCGCTGTAAGCATCTTCCCTGATATCTGCATCCAGATCCCCCTGTGCCACCCGGTCAAAGGAACGCAAAAGCCGCTTAAAGGGCTTTACCAGGAAGTAAGCTGACACTATAGAGAAAAGAACTGCCATTAAAGCCATACACATGAAAAACAGCTGTGCGCTGCTTTTTACACGCTTGGTCACGGAAGCCACATTTTCCATGGAAGCTGTCACTGCTATCACTCCCTGGATTTTTTTATCATCAGCCGGATCATAAACAGGAATGGTCTGATAAAAATAACCAGCATCTTTATTAAACCTGTTGCTTATCTCTCCCTTAAAACAGCGTATGACTTCTTCAGATATATAATATTTTCCTGTTGACAGATTAAAGGTATCTGTCATGATCTTATAACTGCTGTTGACGATAACAATACGTCCGTTATACAGATCTGCGATCGTCTGCATCTGAGCATCCAGACTGACATTATTGGTCTTATCTGCTGTCAGATACCCTGAACGGGTCATTCGGTTGCTTAAGATCACACACTGATTCTGTATCTCAATGCCTCTGGCCTCTATCTGGTTCTGTTTAAAAGAGCCTATGAGTATCCAGGTCTGCAGCAACAGCGGGATGACCGCCACTGCGATCATTAAAAGCGTCATGGGGACAGTAATGCTCTGTCCCCTTGTTTTCAGCTTTTCATACCATTTTTCTTTATTCAACTGTTTGCTCCTATTCCAGCTCCTTTAACTTACCGGAGCAGGCTACTGCAAGGCTTCCTGGTCCAATATGACAGGCAATGCTTAAAGAAAGAAGTGCCATGGTGATGTCTGCTCCCGGATACTGCTCTTTTAAAGCTGCTTCCAGCTCTTTTGCATCTTCTTCATTGCAGGTATGGGCAATCTCCAGGTAAGTATGTTCTGCATTCTTGTCATGGAAACGCTCATCCAGATCCTTAGCAAGGGCTGTGAGCATAATGGATCTTGCCTGCTTTGCAGTACGTGCCTTTGAAAAAGCATCTAACTTTTCCCCCTGAATGGTCAAAACAGGCTTAATACGCAGCAAAGTTCCCAGTGCAGCTGCAGCCGGAGTGATACGTCCACCCTTTTTCAGATATTTTAAAGTGGTAAGGGTAATATAAATACTACTCTCATACTTAACCCGCTCTAAGATTTCTTTGATCTGTGCTGCCTCATAGCCCTTTGCAGCCAGGTCTCTGGCATCTAATGCAGACTGCTCCTGAGTAACGGAAATACGCTGGTTGTTTACAACCTGTACCTTGCCGTCATAATCATCTGATAACATAATAGCAGTCTGGCAGGAACCGCTTAAACCACTGGACATAGGAATATAAAGGATCTCATCATATTCCTTTAACAGCTTATCCCAGAAGTCAGTTACTTCTCCCGGTGATGGCTGGGAAGTGGTGATATCTGCTCCTTCTTCCATCTGTCTAAAAAATTCTTCATGGGTCAGATTTACACCTTCATAAAACATTTCCCCATTGATCATAAAAGGCATAGGCAGCACGTAAATCCCTAATTTTTCTGCCTGCTCCTGTGTAATACCGCTGTTGCTGTCCGTAGCGATCGCTGTTCTCATATCTGTCTCCTTGCTATTTATCATTTCTTATCTTCTTTAAAAGCATTTCCTTCCTGGTAATGCTCTCTGGCTAACTGCATGCCGGACTGGTAATGCTGTTCCATGAGTATTCTTGCTTTTTTATAATCCCCGGACTGGTACACCTTAGTGATGTTCCTGTGCTGTGCGATCCCCAGTTCCCTCTCTTCTTCTGTACGGATGGCAAAACGGATCAGAAGAGTCCGGATAAAATTGTATTGTTTATAAGTTTCTTTCATAAAACGATTACCGCAATAATCAAAAAAAACTTTGTGATAGCGGAAATCTGCCTCAAAATATTCTATTGATGTTTTAGCTCTTGCCATTTCTTCTTCATACATCAAAAGCTTTTCCACCAGAGTTTTCTGATCCGACTCTGTTCCGGAAAGCATCACCGCTTTACTGGCTAAAAAAGTGATAAAGTCATTAAGTTCGTTGGCATAGGAATAATCGAAGGTGATAAGCTGTGCTCCGCTTTTTGATACTTCCTGAGTCAGTCCATCTTTTGAAAGTCGGTTGATGGCATCACGCACTGGTGTGGATGAAACCTGAAACCGCTCCTGAAGTTCCCTATTAGTAAGCTTATCGCCCATTAAAATCCTGCCACACAGAATATCTTCCTTCAAAATATTATAGATCTGTTCACTAAGTGTCTGCTTGACAATTTTTTCGGGCATAGCCTCGCCTCCTTTTTTCTTGGTTTTGTTTTTCCTGTTTTCCTTATTCTGTTGTATTGTTATCAGTGCATCACAAATGGACACATTCATATTTTCATGATACTACACTTTTTACAAACGGTCAAAATATATTTACCTAACTCCCGGCCCTGCACGGTCTCTCTTTTATTTTGCATAAATATTTTCAAAATAGGTATTGACTTTTATGCAAAATAGTGTATTATATGAATTACAAGATGTGTGATGCATCACGCATCACACAGCAAGCATCATCTACAGAATCAGCCGCCAGCGGTTCCTGCAGATGTATGATCGTGAAAGACATGTCAGAGGGCCCTGACAGTTTGACGCAAACGTAAACTTATACATCACAAAAGGAGGTGTATCTCATCAACCGAATACTCCACATGATCATCAGACTTGTGGGAGCTGTCAACGATCTGTTATGGGGAGATTTGATTATTCTGGAATTCTCAGGGGGAGATATCCAGTTTGGACTTTCACTTCTGGTACTGATCCTTATTCCAGCAGGATTATACTTCACCTTTAAAACCAGATTTCTTCCATTCCGCCTGTTCCCGGAAATGATCCGGGTCACATTGGAAAAAGATGAAACAAAAAAAGACGAAAACTCTATATCTGGTGTTCAGGCACTTATCGTTGCTACTGCTACCCGCGTAGGTATGGGAAACTTAGCCGGTGTTGTTGCTGCTATCTCATTTGGCGGCGCTGGAGCTGTTTTCTGGATGTGGCTGACCGCACTCATTGGCTCTTCCAGCAGTTTTATCGAATCCACGCTGGCACAGATCTACAAAGAAAAGGATCCTCTCTACGGCGGTTATCGCGGCGGTCCGGCTTACGTAATGGACCGTATCCGACTGGTGACAAAAATCAAACGAGAAGATGCTTTCGTAAAGAACGTAAAAGAAGAAGCCGAATATGTGGCAGATGATGAACAGACTTATTACACCCGTGGCTGTAAATACGGTCTCTTAGGGACCGCATTCGCACTCTCCGGACTGCTTTGCTGGGCTGGTATCAGTCAGGTGATCGGAAACTCCGTTACCACTTCCTTCCAGAATGCATTCGGTATCCCGCAGGTTGCAACTGCTCTCGTACTGGTAGCTATGTCCGCAGTCATCGTTCTTCGCAAAAATGCTACTGTTAAGGTTTTAGACATGGTAGTTCCTGTTATGGCAGGTGCTTACTTCTTAGTAACTCTGTTCGTTATCTTCAAAAACATTACACTGCTTCCATCTGTTATAGGAAACATTTTCTCCCAGGCATTTGGTATCAGACAGTTTGCCGGCGGCGGACTTGGTGTGATCGTTATGAACGGAGTAAAGCGCGGACTTTTCTCAAATGAAGCAGGAAGCGGTTCTGCTCCATGTGCTGCAGCGGCAGCAGAAGTCAGCCATCCGGTAAAGCAGGGTCTCATACAGGCACTTGGCGTATTTATAGATACGTTAGTGATCTGCAGCTGTTCCGCATTCCTGATGCTTTTAGCTCCGGCTGAAAAAATCGAAGGTCTTATGGGAATGGATCTTTTACAGGCAGCTATGAACCATCACCTTGGATATGCAGGTGTTGTATTTATCGCAGTTGTACTTTTCCTGTTCAGCTTTTCCACTTTCCTTGGCATTCTTTATTATGCCCGCTGCAACGTATCTTACGTTTTCGGTGATACATGGACAGCTCAGACAGGATATAAGATTTTTTTACTTATCATGCTCTTTATCGGCGGTGTGGCAGCCTATGAATTTGTCTGGGAACTCGGCGACCTTGGCGTAGGCCTTATGACAGTATTTAATATGATCGCGATCGTCCCACTCTCCGGCCAGGCCATCAATGCCTTAAAGGATTACGAAACCAATTATAAGAAGAAAAAAATATAAAATATAATAAAAGCGTAATGTTGCGCTTTAAAACAAAAAACTATATAACAAAACTATATAATAGGAGGATTTTTTAATGGAGAAGAACATGGATATGATGAAATTTGCACCGGAGCCTTTCAAGATCAAAATGGTAGAAAACATGGCACGTTTAGACAAAGAAGAGCGTAAACAGGCGATCAAAACTGCTGGCTACAATACATTCTTGTTAAAGTCTGAAGAATGCTTTATCGACCTTTTAACTGATTCCGGAACCAATGCAATGAGTGATCATCAGTGGGCTGGTCTTATGTTAGGTGACGAAGCTTACGGCGGATCCCGCAACTTCTATCACCTGGAAGAGACCGTTCGTGAACTGTTTGGCTTTAAATATGTAGTTCCTACTCATCAGGGACGCGGTGCAGAGAACATTCTTTCCTCTCTGACTATTAAGCCAGGCGACTATGTTCCAGGCAACATGTATTTTACTACTACCCGCTTCCATCAGGAACGCAATGGTGCTACATTCCGTGATGTTATCATTGACGAGGCTCATGATCCAAGTGCGATCCTTGACTTCAAGGGTAACATTGACTTAAATAAATTCCAGGCACTGATCGATGAAGTTGGCGCAGAGCATATTCCTTATATCTGCCTGGCTGTTACTGTAAATCTGGCAGGCGGACAGCCTGTTTCCATGGCTAACATTAAAGCTGTTTCTGAACTGGCTCATAAATACGGGATCAAGGTTATGTACGATGCTACCCGCTGCGTTGAAAATGCATACTTCATCAAGACCCGTGAACCTGGCTACGAGAACAAGACCATCAAAGAGATCGTTCATGAAATGTTCTCCTATGGCGATGGCTGTACAATGTCCGGCAAGAAAGACTGCTTAACCAACATCGGCGGATTCCTGTGTATGAACGATCATGACCTGTACGTTCGCGCAACCGGAATGGTTGTACAGTTTGAGGGAATGCCTTCTTACGGTGGTATGGCAGGAAGAGATATGGAAGCAATGGCTATTGGCCTTCGTGAATCCATGAACTTTGATTACATCAGCCACCGTGTAAACCAGATCCGTTACCTTGGAGAAAAATTAGACGCTGCAGGTGTTCCAATGGTTAAACCTTACGGCGGACATGCGATCTTCGTAGATGCAAGGGCATTCTTAGATCACTTAAATCAGGAAGAAGACTTCCCGGCTCAGGCACTCTCCGCAGCTATCTACGAGTTCTCCGGCGTTCGTACCATGGAGCGCGGCATCATCTCTGCAGGACGTGACCCACATACCCGTGAAAACCACGTTCCGAAACTGGAAACTGTTCGTCTTACCATTCCACGCCGTGTTTATACATATGCTCATCTGGATTACGTTGCTGACGCTATCATCGGTCTGTATGAAAGAAGACATGACATCAGCGGTCTGAAATGGGTTTACGAACCAGAAGTTCTCCGCTTCTTCACCGGACGCTTCGAGCCAAAGAACGGCGAACTTATTAAGGGATTCTAATGAAAATGCACGTAACCACCTCTTATTTATAGCAGTTACTCCTAAAAAATCCGGGGGCGGCCCAAATGGGCTGCCTCCGGATTTTTGTGTCTTATGCTGTTTTTTTCGGCACTTCCGGCATCCATCTGCCATCTGTTCCTACGAAATATCCATCAGGTGTATATTCATTGCTGTACATTGCACCTTCCGGACGTTCTGCCTGTCCTGCCAGATTAAGGTAATACCAGAAACCGTTGATCAGGTTCCAGCCTGCTGCCATAGAGCCTTCACCAGGTGTCAGATAATACCAGCGGTTTCCGTAAAGGAACCAGCCAGTATGCATCCGGCCATCTTCATTAAAGTACCACCAGTTACGTCCAAGTTTCAGCCATCTGCTCTCTACATATCCCTGAAGAGTTCTGTATTTCCAGCTTCCGTCTGTCATCTGGATCCATTTTCTGGCTGTTTTAATTGCATTGCTGCTTGTTCCACGATATGTTGGGAAACCAATGCAGGTGATATTTCCACTCAGGCTGCTGATATTGTAATCCCTTGTTGCAAAGGTATAAGTCTGTCCTTCTTTATCTGTTACTTCAAAAGTATATCTTATGAAGGTATCATTTCCCATACCGCCTGTGAGATAGAATTTTTCACCGCTCATCCAAAGATGCCAGGTATTGGTTCCGCCCTCTGTGGCAATATCCAGTCTGTGAAGATTTCCTGCACCCATAAAGCCATTTTCATCTTTATACTTATAGGTGTACTCTGAATCTTTTTCATCTTCCACCGGTCCGCCCAGGATAAATGTATCATCTCCATTTCCTGTCTGGATGTCTGTAGGAGCCACGGTAGTGGTAACATTTATCAGGTTATTTCCACCTGGAACTCTTACTTTCAGTCCTGCAGGCGCCTTTGTAAAGTTTAAAACAGCATTGTTTGCTCCACCAGTTACCTGGATACGGTCTGCAAAGAAGTCGATGATCTCATCTGCTTCTGAGGTAGTAAGTCTGACCTCACCTGGTGTAGTAATGTTAAGATCCTGGCTTCTGTCACAGCTTTCCAGCTTAATATCTGCAGAAGAATCTTCACGGTCAGATGTTTCCACATCCAGATTTCCCATGGTGTTCTTTACAGTTACAAGGATCTTTGCCGCACCTCTTAAAAATGTATTGGCTGCATGGATAGTTCCACTTACAGTAATGTTTCCATTTTCTGCTGCCTGGATGCTTACATCCTCACCTGCTGTCAGTGTGCCTGTTACAGTGATGCTTCCCTTATCTGTTACAGAAATGCTTCCTGTTACATTTCCGGAAAGATCTTTCACATTTGTGGTCAGGTCTGCATTATCTGCTGTAATATGAAGGTTATCTGCTTCTAAAACTGCTCCGTCAGATGTGGTCACATCTCCGTTTACATCCAGGTCTGTGCAATATCTGCCTGTTACCCCGGAAGATGGAGAGTTAAACTTTCTCATTGGTTCCTGCTATATGAACCTGAAGCAGGAAAATGAGGCAGAAAGTTATCTTTTAACTGCCTTAAATGGAACCAGCTACCTGCCGGAAACCAACTTCTATCTAGGTGCTATTTCTATGGATAAAGAGGACTACGAAAAAGCGATTCCTTACTTCACCACCGCTATAGAAGGCCAGTGTTTCACAGATTTCTCTACCTACAACCGGGGTATCTGCTATCTGAATACCGGACAGACTGCCCTGGCAAAAGAGGATTTCCAGTATGTAACAGAGCACAGTGAAAACACCAGTCTGGTTTCTGACTCCCAGGATGTTTTAAAGACGTTATGATATTGGAGGCAAAAGATATTTTGCCCCCTCTGATACCGAGTTGCTATATGCTTTGCACTCCCTGATGCTGAATTGTTACATGCTTTGCACTCCCGCAATTCTAAAAAAATCCGGAAACACTCCTGCCTGGACTGTTTCCGGATTTTTATTTACAGCGAAGGTGCCAAAAGGCGCGCCTGCTTATTTTAAATTCAATTACTTTCTAAGGATCAGTGACTTACCAGTCATTTCTTTAGGCTGCTCCATACCCATTAATTCGATCAGGGTCGGGGCAATATCACACAATGCGCCGCCTTCACGAAGCTTCATGTCAGCATCTGCATTTACCAGGATAAATGGAACCGGATTAGTAGTATGAGCGGTGTATGGTTCACCTGTTTCATAATCTACCAACTGCTCTGCATTACCGTGGTCAGCACAGATGAACATAACGCCGTTTACTTCCTTTAATGCCTCTACAGCGCGGCCTACACACTCATCTACTACTTCAATTGCCTTAATGGCAGCTGCTTCTACTCCGGTATGGCCAACCATATCCGGATTAGCAAAATTAATGATGATCACATCATATTTACCAGACTTGATGGCTTCAGTCAGCTTGTCGCATACACCGTAAGCACTCATTTCCGGCTTTAAGTCGTAAGTAGCAACTTCCTTTGGAGAAGGAACCAGAATGCGGTCTTCCCCCTCGTTTGGCTCTTCTACGCCACCATTAAAGAAGAAGGTAACGTGAGCATATTTCTCAGTCTCGGCGATTCTTACCTGCTTCTTGCCGTTTGCTGCCAGGAATTCACCAAAGGTATTGGTAATGGATTCCTTCTTAAATGCAACCAGCTTATTGGTAATGGTCTCATCGTAATCAGTAAAGCATACATATACCAGGTCTAACTTCTTCTCTCTTGGAAAACCGTCAAAATCATCATCGCAGAATGCATGGGTGATCTCTCTTGCACGGTCCGGACGGAAGTTGAAGAAAATAACAGAATCGCCATCATTGATCGTTGCCAGTGGCTTTCCGTTTTCAGTCACTGTAAATGGTACAACGAACTCATCAGACTTTCCTGCATCATAGGAAGCCTGGATGCCTTCTGTTGCACTTACTGCTGTATTTCCTTCACCCTTTGTAAGCGCTTTGTAAGCTAACTCTACACGGTCCCATCTCTTATCACGATCCATTGCATAATAACGGCCCATAACAGATGCCACTTTACCTGTGCCAAGCTCCGCCATCTTTGCTTCCAGCTCAGTAACAAATTCCTTGCCGGATTCCGGTGGTGTATCACGGCCGTCTAAGAAGCAGTGTACATATACCTTTTCCAGGCCATTTCTCTTTGCCAGCTCTAACAGGCCGTAAATATGATTTAAATGGCTGTGTACACCACCTGTAGATACCAGGCCAAACAGGTGCAGGGCAGAATTGTTTTTCTTGCAATTTTCTACTGCTGTTAAAAATTCTGGTACGTTAAAGAAATCACCATCGTTAATAGACTTGGTAATTCTGGTCAGCTCCTGGTATACAACACGACCTGCGCCCATGTTTAAATGTCCTACCTCGGAGTTACCCATCTGTCCTTCCGGAAGTCCTACTGCAAGGCCGCTTGCCTGGCCTTTAACAAATGGACACTGGCTCATTAACTGATCCATAACAGGAGTTTTTCCTTCGCATACTGCGTTGTGCTCACAGTTATCATTCAGTCCATAGCCGTCCAGGATCATTAATACTACTGGTTTCTTGCTCATATTTGTTTTCTCCTCTTAAATCTGCCTTTGTACAAAGACTTTATAAAATGGATACAAATGCCCTGAGACCCGTTTTCACGACCCCAGGGCTAGATTCCGTAACCACCCGGACAGCGCATTTTCTTACGCGGCTTTGCCGCACAAGAAGCATCGGATATCACTCCAATGTGAAATCTGCTCCAAAAAATACTTGCAAGCAAGCCTGACGTTCCTTTTCGGGTCAAATTTCCTGCCGTCCTGAGTAATTATCTGTTGTAATTAACAATTTTTCCAAAATCTGGCTTTAAGGAAGCACCGCCTACCAGACCGCCGTCGATATCTGGCTGTGCAAACAGCTCCGGTGCACTTGCTGCGGATACAGAACCACCGTACTGGATACGGATGGCCTGTGCAGTTGCCTCATCATAGATCTCGCCGATGCATGCACGGATTGCTGCGCATACTTCTTCTGCCTGCTCTGTGGTAGCTACCTTACCGGTTCCAATAGCCCAGATCGGTTCATAGGCGATAACAGCTGTCTTTGCCTGATCTGCTGTTACATTTAAGAAAGCGATTTTGATCTGCTGACGGATCCAGTCAATGGTAATGCCCTGCTCTCTCTGGGTTAAAGACTCACCGCAGCAGACAATAGGAGTAATTCCATGCTCAAAAGCCTTTAATACTTTCTTGTTCACTGTCTCATCTGTTTCTGCAAAGTACTCTCTTCTCTCAGAATGGCCGATGATAACGTACTTAACGCCTGCATCATTTAACATATTAGGGGAAATCTCGCCTGTATAAGCACCCTTTTCCTCAAAATACATGTTCTCAGCACCGATCTGGATGTTGGTTCCCTTTGCTGCTTCCATTGCCGGGATAATATCAATAGCCGGTACACAGAATACTACATCTACATCATCATTTACTACTAATGGTTTTAATTCATTTACAAGAGCAACTGCCTCAGAAGGTGTCATGTTCATCTTCCAGTTGCCTGCGATGATCTTCTTTCTTGCCATAATGTTCTGTCTCCTTTATACACAAATACGCATATACAACACGATTCACAGGCGGTCTGTTTTATCCCCAGTTATTTTCAAAACAGCCGCCTGCAATATCAATTGTCCTTATTTATCATCTGCTGCAGCTACGCCTGGCAGTTCCTTTCCTTCCAGGAATTCCAGGGAAGCACCGCCGCCGGTAGAGATGTGGCTCATCTTATCAGCAAATCCTAACTGATTTACTGCTGCTGCAGAGTCACCACCGCCGATAATAGTGGTTGCATCCGTATCAGCTAAAGCCTGAGCTACTGCAATGGTTCCCTTTGCAAGAACAGGATTTTCAAATACGCCCATCGGTCCGTTCCAAACAACAGTCTTAGCGTTCTTAACAGCCTCAGCATACAGCTTTGCACTTTCTACACCGATATCCAGACCCATTTTGTCATTTGGGATAGCGTCTACAGAAACATTCTCTACAGGAATCTCAGCATCAATAGGATCCGGGAAGGAAGCTGCTACTACAGCATCTACAGGAAGTAAAAGCTTCTTACCAAGCTTCTGCGCCTTTTCCATCATTTCCTTGCAGTAATCTAACTTAGTATCGTCTACTAAGGATTTACCGATTTCTTTGCCTTCAGCCTTTAAGAAGGTAAATGCCATACCGCCACCGATGATCAGTGTATCGCACTTTTCAAGGAGATTGGAGATAACATTTAACTTATCAGCAACCTTAGCACCGCCTAAAATAGCAACGAAAGGTCTTACTGGATTTTCAACTGCATTTCCTAAGAAATCGATCTCTTTCTGCATTAAGTAACCAACTACGTTGGAGCCACCCTTTGCAGTGATGAACTTGGTAACGCCTGCTACAGAAGCATGTGCTCTATGGGAAGAACCAAATGCATCGCATACATAGTCATCAGCCAGATCAGCCAGTTCCTTGCTGAACTCTTCGCCATTCTTGGTCTCTTCAGCGCCGCGGAAACGTGTATTCTGCAGAAGAACCACATCGCCTTCCTTCATAGCCTCTACAGCCTTGGTAGCTGCTTCGCCGGTTACATTGTAATCAGATACGAAAACAACTTCCTTGCCTAATTTCTCAGACAGTCTCTTTGCTACAGGAGCTAAAGACTCACCTTCGTTAGGACCATTTTTAACTTTTCCTAAGTGGGAGCACAGGATAACCTTTGCACCATCATTGATCAGCTTCTGGATAGTTGGCAGAGCTGCTACAATACGGGTCTCATCTGTGATCTCACCATTCTTTAACGGTACGTTGAAGTCGCAGCGGACTAAAACTCTTCTTCCCTTTACATTGATATCATCAATAGATTTCTTGTTTAACATTTTAGATATCTCCTTTCAGTAAACTGACAAACTTGTAAATGTATTTCGCGAAAAAAGGGCCCGGTCCTAAAGACCGGACCCCTTATGAGTCTTTAAAATCTGGATTATGCTAACTCAGCGAAGTACTTGATAGTTCTTACCATCTGGCTGGTGTAAGAATTCTCGTTGTCATACCATGAAACAACCTGTACTTCATACAGATCATCAGCGATATGGGAAACCATAGTCTGGGTTGCATCAAACAGAGAACCAAATCTCATACCGATAACGTCAGAAGATACGATCGGATCCTCGTTGTATCCGAAGGACTCAGATGCAGCAGCCTTCATAGCAGCATTGATCTCTTCCTTGGTTACGTCTGCCTTCTTAACAACAGCTGTTAAGATTGTGGTAGAACCGGTTGGTACAGGTACACGCTGTGCGGAACCGATCAGCTTGCCGTTCAGCTCTGGGATAACCAGGCCGATTGCCTTAGCTGCACCAGTAGAGTTAGGAACGATGTTAGCTGCGCCTGCACGTGCTCTTCTTAAGTCGCCCTTTCTGTGTGGTCCGTCAAGGATCATCTGGTCGCCGGTGTAAGCATGAATGGTGCTCATGATACCGCTCTGGATCGGAGCGTAGTCATTTAATGCCTTAGCCATAGGTGCTAAGCAGTTGGTGGTGCAGGATGCAGCGGAGATGATGGTATCTTCTGCTGTCAGAGTCTTCTCATTTACAGAGTAAACGATGGTCTTTAAGTCGTTTCCAGCTGGTGCTGAAATAACAACCTTCTTAGCACCTGCATCAATATGAGCCTGTGCTTTTTCCTTAGAAGTATAGAAGCCAGTGCACTCTAATACTACATCTACGCCAAGCTCGCCCCATGGAAGGTCAGCAGCCTTTGGCTCTTTGTAGATAGTGATCTTCTTGCCGTCAACTGTGATTGAATCTTCTCCAGCCTCTACAGTGTGCTTGCCTTCACCAATGTGTCCAGCATATCCACCCTGTGCTGTATCATACTTTAACAGATGTGCTAACATCTTAGGATCGGTTAAGTCATTGATTGCTACTACCTCGTAACCCTCTGCTCCGAACATCTGACGGAAAGCCAGACGTCCAATACGTCCGAAACCATTAATTGCAACTTTTACTGCCATGATTCAATTCCTCCTAGATTGTTAAAAAAATATTATTTGTTAAATATTAATCAACTGTCTACATTGTACTCAATTTTATCCAAAATAGCAAGTCTTTTTTTCGTTTCTACCATTCTGACTATTTTCTCTCATAAATTCCAGTAATTTTCAGCGGATTTTTATTTCGTTACATTTCAGCCATCGCTGGTTTGAATGAGAAAGTGTGTTTATTGTCGGGTACAGACTTGTTATTACCGTCATTTGTAATTATAATGTGAGAAAATAAAGATTCTGAGAGTACATATAACAAAAAAGGAGACTTATCACTATGGATGCTATTTATGACTGCCATCTCCACACAGAATTTTCTGCAGATTCCGAAACCCCGGTACGGGATCAGCTGGAAAAAGCCATTTCCCTGGGGATGAAAGAAATCTGTATTACAGATCACCATGATCACGGAAGCCAGTTCTGTCCTGATGACTTTACTTTAGATCTTCCTACTTATATAGAAAGCTTACGCAAAATAAAGGATGAATACGCAGACCGGATCCGTTTAAATATTGGAATCGAACTGGGTCTGCAAAACCATGTGGGTGATTATCTCCATGATTTTGCAAAAACCTGGGGGAAAGAATTTGATTTTGTTATTGGTTCCAGCCATTTTGTAGACCAGATGGATCCTTATGAAAAAGCATTCTGGGACCGTTTCGGAGAAAAAGAAGGTATGGAAGCCTTTTTTAAGGTATCTCTGGAACGCATAAAAAAACTGTGTGATACTTTTGACTCCTATGGACACCTGGATTATTCTTTAAGATATGCTCCCCATAAAAATGAGTTTTATTCCTGGAAGGATTACGAATCCTATATCCGTCCGATTTTGAAGCTGCTCATTGAAAACGGAAAATGTCTGGAGTGTAATACAGGCGGTATCCGATACGGACTGGGAGATACCAATCCATGTGCTGATGTTTTCCGTTTTTACAGAGAACTTGGTGGAGAACTGATCACCATCGGCTCTGATGCCCATACACCAAAAACTCTGGGCATCGGCTTTGAACAATGCCGTGAAATGTTAAAAGGCTATGGTTTTCGCTATTATACCGTATTTCATGAAAGAAAAGCAGAGATGCTCCCGCTGTAGGGGCATCTCTGCTTTTTATGCAGCCAGACTTCCAGTACATCGTTTCGTAACTGTGCTGGCATATCCATTAATCTGCCTTCATCTGCTCTTTTACATCTTCTTTTAACTGTTTCCAGGCTTCTTTATCTTCTACATAATATTTTGGACACTTTTTTCCATTTATATCATAATGGCGTACTACATCGGAGCTTTTTAATTTCAGCTGCCTGCAAAGCCAGGCAGTCAGCTTTACCACTGATTCATAGGAAGCATCGTTAAATTTGCCGGTATCATCTGGATGACATACTTCTATAGAAATGGTATCATCATTTCTGGGGGCATTTGCATAGGCTGTCTCATCAATAGGAATGCACTGTATTACCTCCCCATCCAGCCCTACTACGAAATGGCTGCTGGAAGAAATCCCCTCTTTCTGTGCATCCTGGTCTGCCAGGCTGTCAAAATAGTTTCTGGTAGCCTTTGCACTGGTTCCCGGATTTCCCACATAATGGATCACTATATTTTTCACCTGCTTGCGGGTCACATCCGGACGTGAAAAAATATTTTTCCGTAAAAAATCCTGCTGTACCCAGTCAGGAACTTCTACTGCTTTCAGATCAACTGTATTTTCAGGCTCTCTTCCCCATATATAGTAGCCGCTGCCAAGACCGGAAAGAATGCCGATCATCATTGCCATAAAAACAGCTGCCATGGGAAAAGTTATCGCCTTTCGTTCTCGCTTTTCCAAATTATCTATCCCCTGTATCTTATTTTTTCCAATATAACATTATTCCCCGAAAAACTCAATGAAGAACTTCTTAAGGACTTGCAGTAAATTTTATGAAGAGTATACTATTTTCTGCAACTTTTTTCCCATTCCATGCGTCTAATAAGTGTAAGACACAAAAAGACGTACTGATACAGTTATTTTGAAAACGATGTACTAGTACATCGTTTCGTAAATAACTGTACTAATCGCGTAGGATGCGGATTTGAGTGTGCAAGTCTAAAAACGCAGGCGTAGCGGGCTACGCTGAGGCTTTTAGACCTGTGCAATCAGATTCGCAGACAAGCGAGTGGTATAGTTATTTCGAAAACGGTGTACTAGTACGCAGATTAAAATTGGAAAGGAGAATGCGTCATGAACCATTCTGATCAAGCAGAAAAAATCCGGCTGCAAACGGAAAAAATGCTCATTGACCAATATGAACGTTTTTACCGGCTGGCCTACAGTTATGTACATAATGAAGCAGATGCTTTGGACGTTGTCCAGGAAAGCGCCTGCAAAGCCATTATCCAGTGCAAAAAATTAAAGGATACTACGAAGCTTCTTCCATGGCTATGCCGGATCGTAGTAAACACAAGCCTGGATCTGCTGCGAAACCAGATAAAAGAACAGCCTGCCGAAGAGCTTCCTGAAGCTGCAGCAGAAGATAAATACGAGGAATTGGATCTTAAAAAGGCTTTGAACCGTTTGGAGCCCGAGAACCGCACCGTCATCATCCTGAGATATTTTGAGGATATGAAGATCGAGGACATTGCCCTTGTGGTCGATGAAAATGTAAATACCGTAAAGACCCGATTGTACCGGTCATTAAAAAAACTTCGCATCCAGCTGGATGATACAGCAGCTCTGTAAAAGAAAGGAGACCATATTAATGAAAAAACAGGATCGTAATTCAGGATATTTTGATAATTTAGATAATTTAGATAAACTTGAGTCTTTAAAGCAGGAATACAATGAAATCCCGGTTCCTGATGCTGCAAAAGCCCGGATCTTAGCCGGGATCAAAGAAGGGAAGCATAAACACAGCCCATTTCTTCGCATTTTACGCACAACCGGCACTACTGCCGCTGCTGCTGTGGTCGCTCTTGCTATCATTACCAACGTGAGCCCAACTATTGCCAATGCCATGACAAACCTGCCGGTGATCGGTGCCATCACAAAAGTAGTTACTTTGCGTACATATGAAGATAAGACCAATCATTTTGAAGCCAAAGTAGACATCCCGGAAATTGACTCCGCACCAGAAGCTGTGAACCGCTCTATTGAGGATTATGCAAATGAACTGATCGCCCAATACGAAAAAGAGCTTCGGGAATCCCAGGGAGAAGGCAGCTACTCTCTCACTTCTACTTATAAAGTAGTAACTGATACAGATAAATATCTGTGCCTGCGCATTGATACCACACTTGTAATGGCAAGCGGAACAGAATATACCAAGGTATTTACCATTGATAAAACTACCGGAAATATTGTTCCCCTTTCTGCTCTTTTTAAAGACAGACCGGAAATGCTCACTGCTATCAGCGACAATATTAAAGAACAGATGAAAGCACAGATGGCGGCAAACTCTTCTGTTACTTATTTTATTGAAAGTGATATGCCTGAATGGGATTTTAAGGAGTTAAATGGAGATGAAAGCTTTTACTTTAATGAAAAAGGTGAACTTGTGATCACTTTTGACGAAACAGAAGTGGCACCTGCTTACATGGGAGCTGTTGAATTTACCATTCCACAGTCAGTAACAGGAAATTTTAAATAAATGCCGGTAAACATTGCGGCCGGCGAAAAACCGGCCGTAACAGCAAGTGTATGAAAGACTCCAAAAGGGCATCATACTTACGGAGGAAAAGGGATTTGAACCCTTGCGCCGGTGTTACCGACCTACTGGTGTTCGAAGCCAGACCCTTCAACCACTTGGGTATTCCTCCTGTTATTGCTAACTATACAAGTATACAATATTTTTCCGGTTTTGTGTAGTAGGCAAATCATTTAATTTCTTCTATATAATAGATGTAATCCAGAGAACGCAGTGCTTCAATGATGTCACTGTGTTTTTTTTCTTTCTTAAGTTCCTGGCTGTCTACAGTCAGGGAAACTGTATACACACTGAGTCCGGAATTTAAATAAGCCGGATTTGCCTCAATATCATCAATGCGGATACCAAGTTTCCGGATCGTTGCCACGAAATCCTGAAGCTTAAAGCTGCTCTTTAATTCCAGATGTACTTCAAAATGGTTAGAGCGGTCTTTTAAATAACGCTCTGCTGATGGGAACAGTGAAATACCGCAAAGGAGAGCCATGAAAATAGCAAACGCTGAAATATACATTCCTGCACCAAGCATCAGTCCCATAAAGCCGCATGCCCAAAGGGCTGCAGATGTAGTCAAGCCCTTGATCTGGTTCTTAGAGCTGAAAAGAATGGAATTTCCGCTTATCATGGCAATGCCTACAACAGCTGCCCCGGAAATAACAGGGATTACAAAAGAAAATTCCCTGGCCAGATACATATCTGTCAAAACTGCTGCTGTAGCAGATACACTGACCAGCATAAAAGTCCTCATACCTGCAGAATGACGCTTGCTGGACCGTTCACAGCCGATCACAGCCGCCAGTGACAGTGACAAAATGATCCTAAAGATCACTTGCTCTCCCACGCCTTCCATCATCCATCCTTTTGTCAGTTCTGCTGCTATATATCCCATATTAATACGTCCTCCTTGCTCTTAAATGATTTCTTAATGCCCCCACTGCTTCGTACTGTTCATTGGCAGCTTCTAAAAATGCCTGTTCCTCTGGTGAAATAGTTTCTTCTGTCTCCGGTATTTCCTGCTGGATCTCGTGGATCCGCCTGATCAACAGCTCCAGGCGGGTCACCGGATCCTTTTCTTTAGCCTCCTTTGGCAGTTCAATATCCCCATAGGATCCGGACAGATATAAAGATATCTTGGCACAGGCGGGACCAGTAAGCTCATACAGCACACTGGATGCCAGAATAACAGTCTGCAGGTCAATGCCCATCTGTCCGCCTAAGGTTCTTGCCCCAAGAGCTGCCAGACCAATCGCTACACCTGCCTGGGGAACCAGTGCCAGACCTAAGTAATTACGTACCTGTTTTTTCTTATGTACTGCCATACAGCCTAAATACGCACCTGCATATTTCCCTATGATACGTGTAAGGAAATATGCTACTCCGATCACTAAAAGAGAAGCCCCATCTTCTCCTGCTGACGGATTAAGAAGTGCATCCAGCCTGAAAGAAAGACCTGATCTGACGAAAAACAAAAGCAGAATGGGCGGACTGAAATAATTCAACTGCTTAAACAGCTTATCATCATCAGATAAGTTAATATAAATGGTTCCCATAGACATACATCCCAGAAGTGGTGATACATCAGCCAGAGAACAGATCCCGCAAAAAGCAAATAGCGCTGCCACAGATATGATCAGGCGATTATCTTTATATTTTTTCTTTGGCATCATGCATTTTAGCAGCCATCCAAAAATACCGCCAAGTACCAATACCGCACCGTTAACAAAGATCGGCTTTAAAATATTCCCCACCTGGAAGCCGCCCCCTGAAAGCGCCGCCAGTGCAATGGAGATAGCTGCACTATATTCCACAAGACCAACTACATCATCTAAAGCCACTACCTGCAAAAGAGTATCTACAAAATCACCTTTTGCCCCAGTCTGGCGGATCGTCATGATAGTAGATGCAGGAGCTGTGGCTGACGCCAGAGCCGCCAGCACAATAGAAAATGACAGATTCAGATGAAGAACTCCATAAACCACTGCAAAAACACATACCGATGCCAGCACTGCTTCCATGACCGTGATCACAACCACCTTCCAGCCGTTTTTCTTCAGAACCGAAAAACGGAAAAACTCACCTGTACTGAAAGCAATGAAAGCCAGTGCAATATCTGATAGAAAATCCATGCCATCTATGACCTTTACCGGCACCATATCCAGACAATAAGGTCCCATAAGGATTCCTGCCAGAATGTACCCCGTTACATTCGGCAGCTTAAATTTTCTGGTGATACGGGTCATAAGATATCCTGTAAACAACATCAGCGCAATGGTGATGATCACCACTGATGCCTGGGATGTTGCATGGTAAAATAAAAATGACTTCATGTTGTAACCCCCTTGTTTCCCCTTGTATGTCATGTTTCTATATGATATACTTTTTTACAATAAAATCAAATTATTTTATTTTTATGTATGATAATTTTTCTTTATAGGAGAATCTATGCTTGGTTCAAAAATAGAAACACTTTTAGCTGTAGCTGAATATCAGAATTTCACAAAAGCTGCTGCTTCTCTTTCTCTGACCCAGCCAGCGGTCAGCCACCACATCAGCCAGCTGGAGGAGGAACTTGGCGTTACCCTGTTTGTACGTGGAAAAGGTAGTTTAATGCTGACTCCGGAAGGGGAGATCGTCTTAAAATACGCACGAAGGATCAAAGCCTTATATGGAAAAATGGAAACAGAGATCAACAATTCCCGAAAACAGCTGACCAAGGTCCGCATCGGCATCACACACACCTCCGAAAGTAATCTGATCACGGAAGTGCTGGCCCGCTGCAGCAATGCTGATAATAATTTTTCCATAACGATTATTACTGATACCATAAATAATCTTTATGATATGTTGGATAATTATGAGATTGATCTGGCCATCGTAGACGGCACTCCAACCGGGCATTCCCTCTGTTCCCTGATGCTAGCTACAGATTATCTGGTGTGTGTTATGTCCATCCGTCATCCTTTGGCTAAACGTGCCATGGTCACTTTATCAGAATTAAAGCAGGAGCGGATGATCCTGCGCCTGCCTACCTCTGATACTCGTATACTTTTTGAGTCCACCTTAAAAAGCATCGGTGATTCCATTGACAACTTTAATATTACTTTGGAAGTTGACAACATTGCTACTATCAAGGATCTGGTACGAAAGGGACTGGGTGTATCCATTCTGCCCCAAAGTGCCTGCGCCAGAGAACAGAAGAAGGGAAAAATGGCAGTTTTGCCTATTGAAAATCTAAGCATGATGCGGGAGACCAAAATTGTATATAAAAAAGATTTTATCCATATGGATATCCTTCAGGAGATCACCCGGGTGTATCATGAAACAGCCAGAAGTTATCAGTGACTAAACCTACATTTCACCTGATGGTAACATCCACGTAATAGACTTTTTTACATTTTCATAGGCAATAGACTTTTTACATTTTATAGTTTTACAAATCAATGAAAACGTTGTACAATAGATAGACTGGCTCTTTAAAGCGTTTAAGTGTGTTCAGGTACTTTTACGCTTTTAAAAACCGGAAATGAAAAATGACTGGAGATAAGTTATGATCGTTCATATAATCGAAGCTTTTTACCGTTTTCTGTGGGGTGATCTATTCACTCTTAAATTCGGGGCATTTTCCATGGGAATCCCCCTGCTTGTACTTCTTCTGATCCCAACAGGCATTTACTTTACCTTCCGCACAAATTTCGTATCCGTACGTCTTTTCCCGGATATGGTGCGCTCATTATCAGAAAAGAAAGGAAAGGACAGCAGTTTGTCACCGCTGCAGACCCTTTTTGTATCTACTGCTACCCGGGTTGGTATGGGAAATCTGGTAGGTGTAGTGGCTGCTGTTTCTGCCGGAGGTGCAGGTGCTGTGTTCTGGATGTGGCTGACTGCCATTTTAGGTTCTGCCACTGCTTTTATAGAAGCAACACTGGCCCAGATCCATAAGGAAAAAGATCCTTTATACGGCGGTTATCACGGCGGACCTGCTTACTATATCCACTATTATGCAGAAAAAATGCGTGGACAAAAACTGCGCCATTCTGTAATTGCTGTTTTATTTGCCTTTTCCGGCCTGTTATGCTGGTGCGGTATCAGCCAGGTGATCAGTAACTCCGTTGCTTCTGCCTTTGAAAATGCCTTTTCCATACCACCTATTATCACTACTGTGATACTGGTGATCTTATCTGCTGTGATCGTGCTTCGGAAAAATGCAACTGTAAAGGCACTGGACATCATTGTTCCGGTAATGGCCGCTCTCTATTTTATTATTACTGTTTTTATTATCATAACCCATATTGGACAGCTTCCAGGGGTATTTTCCAGAATTTTTAAAGAAGCTTTTGGTCTTCGTGCTGTAGCCGGCGGTGGTTTTGGCGCTGTGTTGATGAATGGTGTAAAACGCGGACTTTTCTCCAATGAAGCTGGCTCTGGTTCTGCTCCCTGTGCAGCCGCTGCTGCTGATGAAAAGGAACCTGTAAAAATGGGACTGATCCAGGCTTTAGGTGTATTTATTGATACCATTGTGATCTGCAGCTGTACCGCCTTTATCCTGCTCCTGGTTCCGGATGAACTTACATGCGGACTTATGGGAATGGAACTTTTACAGGCTGCCATGAACTACCACCTTGGAAGCTTCGGTGTGGTCTTTGTAGCTGTTATCCTGGCACTGTTCAGTTTTTCAACTTTTCTGGGCATCCTCTTTTATGCCCGGTCCAATGTATCCTATCTTTTCGGAAACCGCTGGCTTTGGCAGACTCTTTATAAAATTTTAGCTCTGGTCATGCTCTTTGTGGGCGGCATCCAGACGTATACTGTAGTATGGGACCTGGGAGATGTAGGCATCGGGCTGATGACCATTTTTAACCTAGCTGTTCTTATCCCGCTTTCCGGTGAAGCATTATCTGCACTGGCAGAATATGAGAAACTGCGTACACACCAATAATGCGTACGCAGCTTTTTATAGAATTCCCCTGTATCTATTTTGAAATTTGGCCGAAACGACCATGATCATCAGATACTTAATACAAATAGATTTTGTCATTCAGACAAAGATGGTCCACAAGATATGGACCTGACTTTTTAACATTATACACAAACTGCATAACGACGGATCCTGATCTTGAACATCAGGATCCTGTTTTTTCTAATAGCTGTTTCAGATATTCCGGATCGTCCAGTGCCCGCTGCAGGTCTGACGAACGGCCAGATGCCAGAAGACTGGCATATAATTTATTCAACCTGGTCATTTCTGCTCGCCCTTCTGCACGTCCTTCTGCACGTCCTTCCTCAAGACCTTTCGCACGTCCTTCTGCAAGACCTTCTTCCCTAGCTTCTTCACGGATCTCATCTGCATGTTCCTGAACATATTCTTTCATATACTGTTCAAACATCATATAGCGTTCCCCATCTTCCGGCTTCTTTTGACCCGGCGCATGGAATCCTGAAGCTGTTTTACCAGTGTATCTTCATATTCAGCTTCACTTCCTGCCAGATCTGCCTTCACAAAATCAAGCAATGCTGTCAGTTCTTTTGGTACTTCTCCACGGTTTTCTCCGTTTGTGTTCAGAAAAATAGTGCAGACTCCATCTCCAAATGCATTCCCGGTTTCTTCACAGTATTTGCGGATGGTATACCGGCACTTTTTTTGACCAAGGGGATCAAAGTCGCAAATGAAAATGACATATGCATCTGCCAGTTCGCTGTAACTTCTTCCTTTTTCCAGCATTTCCACATCCATCTGGCTGTGATAATAGCGGCTGCGCCTTTCCAGGCTGTCTTTTTTCACCAGCTGCATCTCAATATCATAATGCGTCTGATCCTCATCCTTTGCAAATACATCCATGCGGATGCTTTTGTTTTCCGGATTAAAGAAGAAACCATGTTCCCTGCTGATCTCTACTCTTCCTATTTTCATTTCCAGTACGCGTTCCAGGAAACACCTGCAGTTTTCCGCATCCATCATAACAGCTGCGAACATAAAATCGTCGTGAAATACCAATTCTTCCAGTGCTTTTTTACCCATTTTCTTCCTCCGTGATACAGAGGAATCCTATAAGGATAGATTAACACAAATCCCCCTCAGGTGCAATGGTTTTTTCAGAATACCTGTTGGAAATGATTTCAGAACACCCACCGAAAAAGTCCCAAAGTGTTTCTTCACAGTATTTGAAAATACTATATAAGCAATTTCTCATTTTCATCAATAGAATACTGGCTTTAGCATTTTTTCAAAAAAATATACCAATGACTGGTCTCAGACAATTCTTTTTTATCAAGCTGTTCAAAATATCCTTCTTTTAATATTTGGACTCTGTTCGTTAATCCACTCATTAATTCAAGATATTCTTTCCGGGTTCTATATATTGCATCATAATTATCCTTTAAGCTATCAGACCAGATATGATCCAGAGTCAATCTCTCATTGACCCCTATACTTTCTTCTATATATACGATTGCTCCTTCATTCAGTACATCTGCCAAACTGTCATAACATTTTCTCAGATCAACATCATTGATATACATAGAAACCCCTGCAATGATCACTGTATCAAATTTTTTTCCAATTATTTTCTTGCTTTTAAATATGTCCTGAAACGAAGAATTAATAAACAATGCATTGGAATATGCTTTAAAACGTTCCTGGGCTGACCTTATCATTTCATCTGAAAAATCCGTTCCTATATATTCTCCGCAATGATCTATGATATTCTCTGCCCATCTTCCTATCCCACAGCCAATATCCAGGACTTTTTTATCCGGACCAAGATTTAGATGCTTTTCAACTTGCTTTTTTTCAAATTCGTGCCACTCTTTTCCATAATCCGGTTTATTATCACCAAATACTACAGATGTATATTGATCTACCTCGCCTGCTACAAATCTTTTTGCCCTGTTGTTAAAAAAGGCTTTTATATTTTCATCGTCTACGTTTACTTTGTCATTGTATATTCTATTATTCATAGTACTTTCTCTCCTAAAAAGAATATTTGTTTTCCGTACATTTCACAAATCCATCACCACATTCATCAATGTCTACAGAATTATTGTTGTTTCTGCTCCAAGCAATATCCGTCCTGATCACGCGTGCCGGATTTCCTGCAGCAATGCAATTATTAGGTATTTTTGCTTTTACCAGACTCATTGCTCCAATAATACTTCCATTTGAAATATCCGTATTATACAAAATACAAGCATTCATTCCGACCCATACATGATCCCCAATTCTGATATTCCTGCTTTCACATAATTCATCTGTTGAATTTATATTTTTTCCCGTCTTCACATCAAAGATCACATGTCCATCATTGGTTATCATATTTAAATTGTAAGAAAACATACAATCATTGCCAATGATAATAGAAGATTTTCTGGATGCACGTATCACATAGCCGCTCTCTGTTGTAAGATCATTTCCAATCCTGATATCAGCTGCTTCGATTTCTAGTAGTCCTTTTGCAAATATACATCTTTCCCCGCATTGAAAATGACTTTGGTCAAAAATACTAAAGTTTCCAATATTAAATCTATTCTCCTGTCATTATTAATGCTGATTTCTGGAGCACTTTTCCGCATCGATCGCCAAGACGAACATAAGCACATAAAGTGCATTTTCCGGGTCTGCAATATCTAAGACATAAGTATCTGTCATATGGAACAGTTCCTTAGAAATAACCGCTATCTCCCGGCCTCCAGCCCCGGTAATGGTGTAGTCCCACTCCATAAAACTGCCCCTGATCTCCCAGCCATTAAAATCAATATTATAACTGGGCTTTAAGAAAGAAATTTCCTTATTGATGCAGCCTATGTACTGCGGGCCCTCATACAGTTCAAACTTTGGCAGAAAAGTAAAAACGCGTTCTTTTACTGTCCCCACTTCCCTGCCGGACACATCATATATTTTCAGGCAATGTCCCCAGGAAAGCTGGCCCTTTACTGTGTATACTGTGTTCTCATGCTCATCATAAATATCATAACTATCAAACCAGGAAAAAAATCTCTGACGGAAAAGAAGCTTCATACTCTGATATCTCCTATAATATTAAAAAAATGTAGTTAATACGACCAGCATATGACATAGATGAACTTTAACATTTTATGCGGACCAGCTTGGCTATTGTTTCACAGTTTGCAGTTGCCGGAAACATATCAACAGCTACTGCCCTTTCCAGCTTATAACCTCTTTCCTGTAAGATCACCAGGTCTCTTACCAGACTTGTGGGTTTACAGGAAATATATACCAGATAATCTACACCAAAATTGATAATACGGTCTAACGCCTTTGGATGGATGCCGTCTCTTGGCGGGTCTAAAATGATCAGATCCGGCTTCTCCGTTATCTCATCAATAACTTTTAATACGTCTCCGGCAATGAATTCACAGTTATGAAGACCGTTTGCCTCTGCATTTTCCTTTGCTGCGCCTACTGCCTCTTCTACAATCTCCACACCTACTACTTTCTTTGCCACCGGAGCAATGATCTGGGAAATGGTTCCTGTTCCGCTGTATAGATCAAAAACCACTTTATCTTTTGTTTCTCCTACATAGCCTCTTGCTGTCTCGTAAAGCACCTCTGCTCCCAGGGAATTGGTCTGGAAGAAGGAAAATGGGGTGATCTGGAATTTTAAGCCTAAGAGTTCTTCATAGAAATAACCTTTTCCATAGAGAACGGTAGTCTCGTCACTCTGTACCACATCTGCCAGCGTATCATTGCGGATATGAAGGATGCCTGCAAAGCTTCCTTCCATTTTAAGGGCTAACAGCGTTTCCTTCCATTCTTCCAATAATACCTTTTCTGCTTCTAAGGACTCCGGCATTCCTGCTGCGCCTGTCTGACCTGAAGTTACCAGTGCTACTAAAATCTCACCTGTTTTTACAGCCCTGCGTACCAGCAAATGTCTTAAATATCCTTCATGCTGTAGCTTTTTGTAATATCCCATACCTTTTTCTGTAAAATATTCTAAGGTAGCCGTTAATATTTTCCTGAAATCTTCATGGACAATCTGACACTGTGGAGTATTTACAATATCATAAAAACTGCCTCTTTTGTGCATTCCAAGTGCCAGGGGACCTCCTTTGTATTCATCACCAAAAGAAAATTCCATTTTGTTTCTGTAACCATCAGAAATAGGACTTCCTTTGATGCCTTCAAACTCATAAGACTTGCACACACTGTCTAAAAGTGCCTTGATCTGTTCTTCTTTTATCTTTAACTGCTCTTCATACGGAAGACTCTGGTACAGACAGCCGCCACATACGCCAAAATGTGGACAGACGTCTTCGCTTTGCTCTAATGGTGATGCTTCAAGAACCTCTAAAAGCCGTCCTTCACATTTTCCATTTCTCTTTTTGTTGATCACAAACCGTACCTTCTGCCCTGAAATGGCATTTTTTACGATCACTTTTTCCTCTTCTACATGAAGAATACCTTTATTAGGAAATTCTATCTTTTCTACAACTGCTTCATAAATCTCGCCTTTTTTCACGTTTTTGCTCCTTGTTTTTGTTTTCTATCTTTTATCTATATCTATCACTTATGTATCATAAAAGTGGCTGGATGGCAACCTATGATCTATACCCAATAAAAGCGTGTCCCTGTTATATGAGACACGCTTTTTAAATCATAAGCTTTCAAACCTGTTACGGCTTCTTTCTTAATTATTCAGCCTTTTCCTCAGCCTTCTCTTCTTTCTTTTCGCTTTTCTTCTCTTCTGCTTTCTCATCCTCAAAGAAATCATCATCGAAGTCGTCATCGAAATCATCTTCAAAATCTTCCAGATAATCCGGAGTAAAGAAACGGTATACTGCATATGCAATACCTGCAACTGCTGCTACTGCGCCAATAATAGCCAGTACCCAGAGGATACAGTTTTTCTTCTTTTCATCTTCTTCTCTCTTGTGGATCAGATCATTGATACGGCTGGTATTCATCAGTTCTTCTACACGGCTTAAAGCCTCTTTTCCCATGGTATCCCATCTTTCTCTGTCAAATCTGTTCATAGCAGGTCCATCCTTTCTGCATTTATTATCTTTTTAGATCATTGGTAAATATCACCTGGGGTGACGCTTGTTTTTTCTTTGTACTCAGTATATCACAGAAGTTTCTTTTTTACTACTATTTTCAGATACATTCCAACTTTGCAAAACCAGCTAACATTTTTTTCTGGCCGCCCTTGTCAAACTCTACTGTAACTTCGTAATCTCTGGCTCCATCTATAATCTCTTTTACGGTTCCTTCGCCGAATTTTGCATGTTTTACCCGGTCTCCTTCTTTATAAGCAAGAGATGCTGCTTTTTGAACTGTAAATGTCTTTCCAAAGCCTGGCTTTTTCTTGGGTTCTAAGCTTTGCATACTGCTGCCAAAGCCGCCTGTCCCAGAGTTTTTAGCGTTTTTGTAACCTGCTCCACTGTTTCCTGACGGTGATGTTGTTTTAGAAGCGTAGGCATTATACCCCATTCCAAACCGGCTCACACCGCTTTTACTGCCCTGATCCCAGGGAAGACCAAAATCGCCAGGATCATCCTGTTTGCTCTTTCCAAAAACTGGCTGTAATTTATCTGTATCCAGAAGATTTGGCGGGATTTCGTTAATAAAACGGCTTGGCTTGGACCACCTGGTCTCTCCGTTTATCATACGCTGTCTGGCTGCTGTGAGGACCAGCTCTTTCTTTGCACGGGTGATACCTACATAACAAAGCCTGCGCTCTTCTTCCATTTCTGTCTTATCATCTGACATAATAGACATCATTCCCGGAAACAGACCATCTTCCATGCCTACCAGATACACCTTTGGAAATTCCAGTCCCTTGGCACTGTGAAGAGTCATTAATGTTACTCTGTCCTCTGTATCATCTACATTGTCAATGTCCGCAACCAGTGCAACCTGCTCCAGAAATTCATCCAGCGTTGGATGTTCGCTGTCTTCTTCATAGGCAGCTGCCTTGTTGATCAATTCTTCAATATTCTCCAGGCGTGTCTGGGCTTCGATCTCTCCCTCTTCCTGAAGCTCTTCTTCATAGCCCGTATCTTCCAGAATATGACCGATCAGGTCTTTCATAGAATATTCCTCTGAATAAGCCATTGCCCTGAAGGCTTCCATCTGGGCAATAAAACGGCTGATCTTTTCCGCTGCTTTTCCAATACCAGGAATCTGTTTTGCCTCTTTTAATGTATCATAAAAACTCATACTATGTTCGGACGCAAAAGCAGTCACTCTTCCAATAGTAGTAGCTCCGATCCCACGCTTTGGCACATTGATAATACGGATCACAGACAGATCATCCACACCATTGGCAATCGTCTTTAAATATGCCAAAATATCTTTGATCTCTTTTCGCTGATAGAAATTCACTCCCCCTACCAGTCTGTACGGAACATTGTAGAAAATACACCGCTCTTCTAGCAATCGCGACTGTGCATTGGTCCTGTAAAGCACTGCCTGATCCTGATAGGAATATCCGCTGTCACGGATCTGGCGCACTACAAAATCCGCCTCATCCTTTGCCGTGTCAAACTGTTTAAATAAAATCTTATCCCCTTCGCCGTTGGCAGTCCAAAGTGTCTTATCCTTACGTCCAAAATTATGACGGATCACCTCGTTGGCTGCATCAAGGATATTCTGTGTAGAACGGTAATTCTGTTCCAGCTTGATCACCATGGTTCCCGGGAATGTATTTTCAAAGCTTAATATATTCTGGATATCCGCACCTCTGAACCTGTAGATAGACTGATCATCATCACCCACTACGCAGAGATTACGGTACTTGGAAGCCAGAAGACTTACCAGCTTAAACTGTGCCATATTGGTATCCTGGTACTCATCTACCATAATATACCTGAAACGTTCCTGATAATAATCCAGTATCTGCGGGTTATTCTGGAACAGTTCCACAGTCTTTACGATCAGATCATCAAAATCAAGAGCATTATTCTTCTTTAACTGCTTCTGATATTCTTTATAAATCTCCCCGGTCTTCTTTTCCCTGAAATCTCCCCCTGCATTTAACAAAAACTCCTCCGGGGTGATCAGCTTATCCTTGGCAGAAGAAATAGCTGCCAAAACAGACCTTTCTTTAAACTGCTTTGTATCAATATCCAGTGTCTTAAAAACCTGGCGCATCAGGGTTTTCTGGTCATCACTGTCATAAATGGAAAAGCTGGTAGTATATCCCAGGTTTTCAATATGGCGGCGCAGAATACGCACACAGGAAGAATGAAAAGTGCTGACCCATATACTTTCTGCCCCAAAACCAACCAGGTTATCCACACGTTCCCGCATTTCACCTGCTGCTTTGTTGGTAAAGGTGATAGCCATGATATTCCATGGATTCACCCCGCATTCATCGATCAGGTAAGCGATCCTGTGAGTCAGGACTCTTGTTTTTCCAGAACCGGCGCCCGCCAGTATAAGAAGGGGGCCATCTGTATGTAAGACTGCCTCCTTCTGTTTTGGATTTAATGTATCATAAATGCTCATATTTTTTGTACCGCCTTTAGTATCACTTGTTTTTCTCTGGGCTCATTTTACCATAGACCTATAAATCCCGCAAGCAGACTTACTAAACCAGCTGCCTGTGCCTTTTTCAGATCCATGTACCACAAAAGCCATGTTCCAGGCATTTTTATGCAGTCTGAAACATGGCTTTTTGATTTTAATATTTTTGAGATACCAGGGTCAAAATTTAACCTGCTTAACCCTTTACAGCACCTTCCATCATACCAGCCTTCTGGAAACGCTCCAGGATCAGATACAGTACAATAATAGGAATGATGACTAATGTTGTACCTGCAAGGATAACAGGCCATGGAGTAGATAAACCTTCACTGACCGGCAGCAGGGAAATAGTTACCATCAGTGTGTATTTTGCCTGTTTTCTTAAATAAAGTAATGGCCAAAAGAAGTCGTTCCATCTTGCGATCAGTGTAATTGCACCCCAGGAAGCCATAGCAGGCTTGATAACCGGGAGAATAACCTTCATGAAAATGCCAAAATCACTGCATCCATCGATTCTTGCCGCCTCTACCAGTTCATCCGGCACATCTGTGATATACTGGTTCATGTAGAATATACCAACGGCTGTGGCTATTCTCGGAATAATCAGTGACCAGAGGCTGTTGATCAATCCCACTTTTTTCATAATGATAAACAGCGGTACAGAACCAACTTCCGGAGGCACTAACATAGTAGCAATTACAAAATAGAATAAAACTGTTTTTCCCGGAAATTTATACTTCGCAAAAGCAAAACCAGCCAGTGCGCAGAAAAACAAAGATGTTACAGTACCCATAATGGTAGTAAATACACTGTTAAATGTATTCTGGCCTACAGGGATCATTTCAAACAACCGCTTGAAATTGCCCAATGTAGGATGGGTTACAAGAATTGAGTTAAAGCCTGTAATACTTTCAGAAGTATCTTTAATAGAGATCAGGCACATCCACACAATAGGGAACAGACATATGATGGTGATCAGCACCAATACCCCATATGTGATCACAGAAGACATTGCTTTTTTATGATTCATGTCAGTTCTCCTTTCCTAAATTTCTCCCTGATTATGACGTACGATAAACTGGATCACAGAAATAACGATCAGGATCAGGATCAACACTACGCCAATAGCAGATGCATATCCCATGTTAAATACATTGAAACCAGATTCGTACATATACTGGAACAGGGATGTATTGGATGTACCAGGACCCGGAAGGATATATGACTCATTAAACAGCTTCCACATATCTACCGTTAAGGTCACTGAACAGAAGAATAAGATATTTTTTAAAGAAGGCAGTGTAATATACCAGAACTGCTGGATACCATTTGCGCCGTCCACAGTTGCTGCCTCATAATAGTCCTTTGAAATATTTAAAAGGCCTGATAATAAGATCATGGTAAACCATGGAGTATATCTCCATACATTTAACATAATGACCGGGACCTTAGAATATGTGGTACTTGTAAGCCACGGGATCTTGCTGCCACCAAACATGGTAAGCAGTTCATTAAATAAACCAACATTTTCATCAAACAGCATGCGGAAAATAAGTCCCATGGCGATCGCTGCGCAGATATTAGGCAGGAATGTAGCTGTTTTAAAAAACGCCCTTGCACTGTTGCTTTTTAAAAAACGGCTGTTTAACAGACACGCGATCAGCAGTGCGCAGAATAAAATAAAGACGAGGCCGGTCAGCCAATAGACAACTGTATTTCCCAGGGACTCCCAGAACATGTTGTCAACCATCATTTTTTTGTAATTGCCCAGACCACTAAACTGCGGATCTCCTATTCCTTTCCAGTCAGTAAAGCTGATATAGAATGTCCAGATGGTAGGAACCAGCTGAAATACGAAAAACAGGATAAAAAAGGGCAAAATAAACAGATAGGGAGCCTTATACTTTTTCAGTGTCTTAAGCATGCTCTACCTCCTCCTTCAATAACACCAGGCGGTCTTCTGTAAGTAAACCGCCTGGCTGCTTATAAATAATCTTCTGGATTACTGAACGATCTCAGCTTTTCCGATCTTAGCTTTTAAATTCTTGTCCATGTTTGCAATCGCTTCATCCATGGTCTGGTTACCTGCAACGTAATTCTCTAATTCTGCAGAAATGATCTCATCTGCCTCTGCATCCTGTGGAGTTACAACCAGGTTCTCTGCACCATTTTCCAAGCACTTGCCTTCCATTTCACGGAAGGACATTCCACCATAAAACTCAGATGGTTCTTTCCAGAAATCAGACTGTAACAGTTCTTTGGAAACTGGGTTGGAATAAGGAGCATTCTGTGCTTCCATAGACTTAACCCACTCTTCTTTTGCTTCTCCATCAAAGGTAAAATCATACCACATCATACGGAACAGTTCAGAATATGGATTGTCACCCTTTTCAATGATGGCCATGTACTGTGAAACAGGAGCACCTGCTTTATTTACGCCTTCAAATTCAGGTGCAGACATAACTCTCCAGTCACCCTTGGTAGCTTCGCAGTTCTTACGCATGAATTCATCCCAGAAAGCGCCGATACAGAAAGTTGCAACCTGCTTTTTGTTGATTGCGTCATACAGAGCAGGTTCCATAATAGTTGTCTTTAACAGAAGTCCTTCTGTATTCATAGTATCCAAGGCACCTAATGCTTTTTTGGTTCCTTCATCAGAACCGATCACAACTTCGCCGTTCTCATCCCAGATCCTTGCGCCTGCAGATGGCATTAAACCACGGCGTCCCCAATATCTCCAGGTCTTGCTGGTTGGATCAATATAGGATAAGTAAACTTCTCCGTTGCTCTTTTCCTTTAACTGACGTCCTGCTTCGATGTAGCCGTCCATGGTCTTCATCATCTCCGGATCAATGCCGTACTCATCAAAAATAGCCTTGTTATAGAACAGAACCTGAGGTCTTACAGAATCAGGAAGCGCATAAATATGACCACCGATAGTAGCATCTGCGGTTGCCCCGTCTACCATTTTGTCAAGGAGTGGGGTCAGATATTCTGTTTCATCCTTTAATAAGCCTGCTTTTGAAAGATCCTGTATAGTAACCGGGTCTAACATAGCTGCATCCGGAAGATCATCGGTAGCACCAGAAAGCGCAGTCATAGTGATCTTCTCACGGATATCAGCAGTGCCTTTTGTCTGTACAAATTCAATCTTAACATCCGGAGCAATATCTCTGTGATTATCCAGCCAGGTTTCAAACCACTGCTGTCTGTACTGCGGATTTCCCATTGCATATACAGTTACAGTACCAGCCGGGAATACTTTCTTTTCCTCAGAAGCTTCCGCGCTGGTTTCCTCTGTCTTACCTGCTTCCTTGGACTCAGCTGCCTTTGTGTCAGCTGCAGCACCGCTATTATCCTTTGTGCCGCCGCCACAGGCTGTCAGCGCTCCTGCTACTGCAACTGCAGTCAATGCCATTACCATTGTTCTTTTCTTCATGTTGTTTCCTCCTTTTTATCTGATGTTCTCCAAAATCTCCCTGTGCCTGATCTGTGAGACTTTGCAGAAAGATCCCGGGAGAACAATCTTTTTCATAAATTTATTCTCTGGCAGCTTCTACTGCTTTTCAGAAAAAATGCGGTTTAATAAATTTCCCTGTTTACCAAAACTACATATTCATCATAGCCTTTATATCATTCCATGTCCAGTAAATCTTTGCAAGTATGCAAAAAATAACATCCCCCTGCGCCCCCGGTCACTCTAATGATCTGCACATCAGGGGCTTAAAATAAACAATTCACTTTTGGGGCCATCTACACGCTTTTTACATGTTATTTATAATATTACTTCTAATATTATCAGAAGTATTGTTGTATGAATTATAACATCATTTCCTGTATATGTCAAATAATTTTTGTGCATTTTATGCATTTATTTTTTGTGTGTTTTGTGTGTTTTTGTGTATTTTATTTTATTTTTTTTATTATTCTTTCAGCTATTTATTCATTTTTACTTTCTTTTAATATTTTAACTTTTCTGTAGCTGCAGACCCATATATCCTCATTTTTCTTAAATACCCTCAGGAAATCATCTGTTTTCTCTTGTCATATAGTTTTCAATACTATATGCATGAAGCAATTATTAACTGTATTACCGCCTGTTTTTCTTATGTTTTTATGGCTTTTCTTCATTAACTATGGTCTAATTTATTTTCTATTCTTTTTCTTAGTATCATTTCAGTATCAGAAAACAAAGAAACGCACCCGATCCACGACTAAAGAATCTCGGGTGCGTTTTAGCTTCTCTTATTTATTTTACAGTTCCAACGCCACTCGCTCCGTTGAGCTTGTCCAGGTATGATTAAACCGCTCCACACCATTCCCGATCAGAGCGCCACTATAGATCCAGGCATCTTCCGGAAGGAAGGGCCGGAGCTTCTTTGCGTTCTCTCCGCTCCTGAGGCTTTTGAGGGCTTTTATCTGCTGCTTCCTAACCTCTGCCTCACTGATCCCGCAGAACTGCCCGCATTGCTTCATGGTCATGTTATCTTTGTACCGGCTGCGGATCACATCCGGTTGCTTCCCTGGCAGACCGTCCACACACTGCCATAAGATAGAGCAAAGTTCTTCCTGTTCCAGGCGGTCAAGCACCTCCTGGCATGGATCCGCGGCAGAGGCCGCCAGTTCTCCCAGTGTGGTATCTTCTTCCCCTTCTGCTCCCTTTATAGGCGCGTCCAGGCTCTTCACCGCAGTCATACAGGCATCATACTGTATTTCCCTTAACTGTTCCAGGGTAAGCCATAAAGAGCGGCATAATTCGGCTTCTGTGGGCTTGCGGCCCTGTTCTGCCTGGAACTCTGTGCAGAACTTCCGGTATTTTCTAATAGCCTCCTGGCGGCCCGCAGACAAGCGCAGAGGACTTCCGGTGTTCTGTATATACTTCTGCATCCTCTGCCGGATCCAGTGGCTTGCATACGTGAGGAACTTAACGCCCTGGTCTGCTTCATAGTGATCTATTGCATCATACAGCGCTAAAAAGCCTTCCTGTTCCAGATCTTCCAGTTCTCCCTGACCATGGTACTTATAAGCCATAGCGTGGATAAAATCCTTTACCTGGTCATACAGGGCAGCCATATTGTTACCTACGTTCTCACCAGACCGGATTCTGGCCGCCAGCTGTTCATTTGTCATTGCCTGTTGCCTCCCTGATCATTTATCTAACTTCCTTGCGATCCAGTGGCCCAGGAAGGTTCCTGCTGTGATCACAAGTAGCTTTATGATTAATTCCATGCTGTTTTTCCTCCAAACCTTAGCAAATCTTAACATTTCGGTCAGAGCGGCTCGTACTGCGGTACGAGTGCATAAAGCCCGAACCTTAACAAATGTTAACATTTCACCTTTCAAAATGCCCCAGATCATCCGCACAGGACGTCTGGGGCATTCTCTTATACTGTCTTATTTTCCTGGTAATAGATCGCCTTTGCCTTATTCTCTAAAACGAAAGCGTCATAGCAGATACGGCCCTCTACCAGGGAACCGGAAATACCCGGCGGGTCCTCATGGATCTTGTAGTCTTCCAGCTTGGTAGGTGCTACCGTAGCCACTGGATGAGCCAGCATAAAGCCGAAGTTTTTCGGAAGCCTTGCCGCTGGTACTTTAATCACGTTTGCCCCGTCCAGGTTCGCAATCACGCCTTTAAGCCTCAGATCATTACCGATATTGGTTTCCATGATAATATCCTTGCAGCGCTTCATTAAAACGAACACATCCGGAGTAACAACCAGCTGGCGTCCGTCCTCTGGTACATCTGCATTATCCAGGGCATTTCCTGCCTTCAGAATCTCTGTGTAGATATTTTCCTCCGTCAATGTTACTGCTGTAGGTTTTGTTCCCGCTCCGGTGGTCATAACGCTATACACGTAGGTGTCAACTTCCGGAATAACAACTTGCCTCTGCTGTCTGGCAAGGGCAGAGGCTCCATTTAATACGTTGCCTGTTTCGTCCTTATCCAGCTTATCAATTGCAAATGTAAAAGAACGGTCTTTCTTTAATGTGAATTCTTCTGTAGTCGCGTCCAGGTCCTGAACTGTACCATATCTGGAACCAGTAAAGCCCGGAGACGGGTTGCGGCTGTAGTCCTGCATTGCAGAGGTCGTAACCTTATACACTTTTACCGTATGGGCGCCAGTCCAGTCAAAATCCTGATTGGTCAGCAGGGATTTCTTACTTTCCTTTGTAAAGATCTCGTCCACATACGGCAGATACCTTGTAACTAAATTAATTGCCATGCTTTAATACCTCTCAATAATTCAGGCCCATGGCAGCACGTACAGGATCGCTACTTGCAGGCTGATCAGAGCCCCTAGATACACCTACCTGGACAAAGCCCACTGCTTGCTTCTCTTCTTTCTTGCTGCTGCCATAGATCTGCTGTAACTTATCTAACTTTGCTTTTAAATCATTTTCATCTGCACAGGTGATCACATCCGCCAGATCAGCGCTCATACCGCGGATACTAAGCTGTTCTCTTGCCAACAAGCGCATTTCCCTTGCCTGCAGGTCTGCAAACTTCTTGTCATACTCTGCTTTGACTTCTTTCGCTGCCTGGTCTTTCATTCTGCCCAATCGGGACTGGATAAAGCTATTTACTTCTTCCTGGGTAAAACGCTTATCATTAGTACCGGTTGCACCCTGTACACCTTCCTGCCCCACATTTGCCGCCTGGGTACCTTCATTGGTTGCGTTTGTATTATCTTCCATGCTACTTGCCTTTCTCCGTTTAACGCCCGGTCGGCTCTTTGATCGGGCAGCTTTACCCCGCCGCCCATAGGGGAAAAGGAGATTTTTAACCATGCCAGCACCAAACTACCGGATGATCAGAGCAAACAAAAGCGCGGGAACAGGTAAAGGCATTTCTGCCCTATCCTATTCCCGCGCCTGTCTTTCAAAGGCTTCCCTGCAGCTATGCACACCACAGAGGGTACTTTGCAATATTCTGTTTGCCTATGCTTATTATACCAGACATATAACAGAGGCTTCAAGCCTTTATTTAATCTTTTCCCAAACTTCCTTTACAGCTTCTTTTTTAACGTCCTGGAATACAAGGCGCTCCGCTTCACTAAGCCATTCTTTTCTTTTAACCTCATCATCTGTTATTTCCGCCATTCTAAGTAAAGATTGTATTTTATACTGTCTACTGTTCTTCATAGTGCTATTTCCTCCGTTTTCGCAATCGTTTATTCCTTCATCCTGTTTTATTACTGCTAACATTGTATTGCATGCAAGTATAATTGCATTTGCAACTTTTGGGTCAACTTCCCCATTAAGCAGCATGTTAGATATTCTATTTAAAGTTCTTTTTATGTAGGTTCTGCTTGTTATTCGTATTCTAAAATTTGCCATTTTCTTCCTCCAGTTTTTGCGACGTCGCAATTATTCCATTATGATATAAGCCTTTAAAAAATGCCCTTTCTGATCCCTGGAAGCTTTCCAGCTTTTTACATCCGGGTGCAGCTTCTCCAGGATCCGCCGAAGCTCTTCCGGACGTTCATAAGAAACTTTAATCTTAATCATGTTGCTCCTTTCTTGGTTTGCCCTTGCTTCATGTCTGGCAGCTGGTAGGACTGCCAGGCTATCAATTATCTGTGTGCCGCACTCTCGCAGTGGCCAGCGGCTAAGTCTGAACTATATCTTTTGTAAATCTATGTAAAGGCCGTTCTATGCTGTTTTCTTCTTGCTGCGGATCTCTGCCACCTGATCTAGGGCACGCATAAGCCCACGCAGTTCTGAATAATCCGGCTGTGCCTGAAACTGTTCCCGCTCTTTGATATCCAGGGCCAAATAATTAGCAATAAACTCTACGACCTGATCCAGTGAAGAACAGTCATCATTAAGTACAATCGTGTCTGTCTTTGGAGCATATACCAGACAAATAAAACCGTGATCCGGTAACAATTCGCTTTCGGCTGCTACAATTCGGTATTGTAAATTCAACATTTTCATGTCTTTCCCTTTCCGCCAATCCATGCTAATATAGTTATGTGGTTCATGGCTTCGGCTATAACTTGCCCTATAGGGTGTTGGCGCATCTTACAGGGCCCCTTTTTTTAGTTACCAACCCATATTACTTTCAATGCTGTACAGGTAATATGCTTTTACCATTTCCACGGCCTGATCTCTGGTGAAGCCCTCCGCCTCGGTCATTTCGACCAGGATTCGGTGATCTTCCAACCACTCCCGATAATTCTTAGTGTTTGCCGTTCTGTTCCTGTCTCTAAATGCTGTTGATGTCATTTTCTCCTGCCTTTCCGTTTTGATTTTATATATTGAAACATCTTTGCCTGTGTCTGTGCCTTCTTCTTTGGCAGCTCATAACAACCAACATCATAGATCATTCTGCTGCCGTTTTCGGTTCCTGTTCTTGTTTTATCGCTCATTTTTACACTCCTTATAAAACGAATGTCCTACATGTCCGTCATGTCCGTTATATCTCACATCCCGCATAAAATAAGGCTTTAACCAACGGACATGTAAAACTATAAATAATACTACTCATGTCCGTACTTGTCCGCGGACGTGTCGGACATTGCGGACGTGTCGGACATTGCGGACGTGTCGGACATGTCAAACGGATTTGCAGAAACAAAAAGCATCTTACGCCCTTTGCTATGGTCATCATTATTAGAATGAAACTCTATGAAGTCCCACTCAGCTAACTGTTTAGCAAATTTCCGAACTTCTTTTCCTACCTGTCTAGAGTCATCATAAATCTGAGCGCCTTTATAATACTTACTTGCATTAATAAGCTCCTGCGCTGTTCCTTCCCAGTGGCCGTTAAACTGATCTACAATTTTTATAATGGTCTGCACAACGTGACTATTTCTATACTCACATTCCAGGCGCATTGCTTCCATTTCTCTATGGGTGCCCAGCTTATTCCACCGGAATGCCTCTTTGTCAAACTCTATCTCGTAACATTGATCTTTTAGATCGCGCCCTGTTATGTACAGCTTCGCAGTCTTATCTTCGCGACTCTCCTTTTTAATTACCATTGCTACATCAATAGAGCCCATTGTACCGGAAGAACCGGACAGCTCATTAAAAGGATCATCTGGGTGCTTCATCTTGGTTGTATGAGTTACCAGGATAATGGCAAGCCCTAATTCATCAGCTATAGCCTTAATAGATCCATAATCTTCATAATCCCTTTCATACGGGTCTACACTCTTCTTTGCTGGCGGCCGGATCTTCTTAAAAACATCCACAACAACAACCTTAAGCCCTGGAAAATCTGCTTTGGCCTGTCTTAAATCTTCTTCAAAACCTTTTCCCATTATTCCGGTTGTTGTTACAATATGAAGATTGTCCGGAGCCTCTGCCCCTTGCAATATCTGATCTATTCTGTTCTTTGGTCTGCGCCTGGTGCTTTCCAAGTCCAAATACAGGCAGTCACATTTCTGCGTTTTAAATCCCATGAAATCAAATCCTTGACAAATGCAGAGACACATTTGCAAACACATATATGATTTAAACGACTTAGGCGGGGCACCTAACAGCGTTAGACCCAAAGGTAAGAATTCATCCACAATAAACTCTAACGGCGGAATATCAAGGCCCTGCAACTCTTTAGCGCTTATCATATCGAAATGATCTCTAGGCCTTGCGGGTACTATCGCGCCGTCTGCGTTAGTAGTTGTCCTATGGTATGGTCTTTCTGTCTCCCATCCTCTGTAAATCGCCGGGAATACCTGGCGTATTAACTCCTGATCCGTCAATGGTGGCTTACAGCAACTATTGTTTTCTGCTGTAACTGCCGCCTCAATAGCCTCATTAGACAGCCCTTTAGCCTTAAGAGAGCCAATTAAACGGATCAGTGCGTTTGTTCTCTGCCCTTCTGGGATTGTATCCCCTTTAGGCGCTGTATTCCTGGCCTTACTTTCACTTTGGTTGATAAAGTCATATACCGTCTCATCTGCTGCGGCAATCTGTAATGCTGTAAGCCATTGATAACTATTACCGTTTGGGTGTATGCTTGGCGGTGCTACTATATAACCACCTTCTCCACGCACATCCACACCAGGCAGCAGGTTTGTTTTATTGCGGCCATTACCATAGAAAATCATATGCAAGCCGCCTCTGCCCGTCCTGGCTATTGCAGTCTTTGGAAAGTCTCTACCATACTCCTTCAGCCATTGCGTTGCAGCCCGTTTTCCGTCTTTCCCTTTGTCTTTGTCCACATCCAGATCAATAACAAGCAAACTTCCTGAAGCTGTGCCGGTTGCTATTCCTATGTTGTATGGTGCTGCAGTCCACCAGCTTTTTATTTGCTCTACGTCTGTGGTTGCACTCTTGAAGCCGTCCGGTGTTGCCGGCACTTTTGTATGTGGCTTTAGTGGAAATACTGCAAAGCCTAAAGCCGCATATTTTAAAGCCCATTCCTTAAAGTCTGGCTCTTTGTTGTCTGTCATTCTTTAATACCTCATCCAATTCCCTTTTACTAGCTGCGATCTGCTCTCTAAGCTCTTGGCGGCGTCTCCTGGTAGGTTCATAGGCCTCCGAACTTTCCGCATTATCTGGCAGCTCTGAAAGCTCTTTGCAGAGCCTTGTATAATTCGCTATCTGTTTTGTGATGTCCGTTGCTGCTCCTTCCGGATCCAGACCGACACGCTCAAAGAAATACTTACGCGGGATCCTTCCGTTTCGTATTATGTAGCCCTTGGCTTTCAGCTCAGAGTTTAATTCTCTGATGATCGAATAGCTGTGACTTGCGGAATAGCCCATAATTTCTCCGACTTCTTCCGCTGTAAGAAATTGTCCCATAATTTTGCTCCTTCCTGCAATTAGTCGGGCTTCCCGCCCATTTCATGCCCGCCAGCACTTTTTTAACTACTGTTCAATGATTTCTGTTATATCAACACCAAGGGCCCGGGCGACTTTTCCCAACGTTGCCGGCCTAACTTCGCGCCCAGTGATAACATTGTTTACCGTTGGGCGTTGCATTTTAGCAATCACTACAATATCTGCTGTATTCATGCAAGCTCTTGCCATTGCAATTTCAAGTTTTTTCTTATTAACCTTCATCTTTCTTCACCTCCTACATATTCATTTGTATCTGTAAAACCAAGATATCATATTCATTCGTATCTGTCAATACTGAAATGTATTCGTTTGTATCTGTTCAAAACTCCTTTTTTATGATACATTAGATATGAGGTGAAGCCATGACAATAGGAAAACGAATAAAAGAAATTAGACTAGCAGCAGGGTTAACTCAAAAACAATTAGCCGAAATATGTGGGTTAGCTGAAATTACTATTCGACAATATGAAAACGAGAAAAGACAACCCAAATTACAAGCGCTCATGAAAATTGGCAATGCTTTGGATGTTGCGATTTTTAGTTTTTTAGATGAAGAACTAAACTCAAAAGAAATAGACAATCTTATGACTCAACAACGATTAGACAGCATGGGATTGCCTATACAGTTATCTAAATTTTTGACAAGCGATGAAATTCGTATTTTACATATGTTTCGGGAACTAAATGAAATTGGGCAAGAAAAAGCTGATGATGATATTTTCACTTTAACGCAAGTCCCCCAGTTTCGAAAAGAGCCAAAACGTAAGCATTGGAAAACGCCTTTGCCTCCACTTAATCCTGATAATCCTGATCAGAAAGCACCCGAGGCAGAGGTCCCGGCCACTCCCGATCAGACCCCAGATGTCAATAAAACCGACACCTGAAAAGTTGTAATAAACAACTTTTACTCAGAAATAAGTAAATTTATATACTTCCCTTTCATTTCATGCCCGCCAGCTGATTGAAGGGAGAAAAAAGATATGCCTACCTATAAGGATGAAAAAACAGGTACCTGGTACTGCAAATTTTACTATACAGACTATACCGGAACACGCAAGCAGAAGCTAAAACGGGGCTTCAAACTCCAACGAACAGCCAAGGAATGGGAACAGGACTTTCTTACACGGCTCCAGGGCTGCCCGGATATGACCTTTAAAACACTGTATGAGTTATACGCAACTGACTTAAAAGAACACGCCAGGGAGTCAACTTACAGAACACACTTATCACTGGTTCGGCGTCATGTTCTGCCATTCTGGGAAAAACTCCGGTTAGATCAGATCACGCCCGCAGATGTCCGGCGCTGGCAGGGAGAAATAAAAAAGCATGGCCTGGCACCGCATACGCAATATGTAGCAAACTGCTACCTGTCAACGATCTTCAACTTTGCAGTACGCTATTATAATTTACCGTCTAATCCTTGCCGTACCGTTCCCCTGATTGGCAAACCAGGGCGCAGCCTGACATTCTGGACGCTGGAAGAATATCAGAAATTTTTACCAACTGTCATAGATCCTATTATGCGCGCTGCCTTTCAGGTCCTTTTTTACACCGGTATGCGCTGCGGGGAGCTGCTGGCCCTGCAGATCAAGGACTTTGACGCAGAAAAGAAGTCTATAAACATCTGCGGAACCTATCACAGATACGACCGGACAGACATTATCACAGATCCTAAGTCTGACAATAGCAAGCGTGTTATTACTATACCGGACTTCCTGGTTGAAGAGCTTCAGGATCTACTGCAGAAAATCTATTCACCGGAACCAACTGACCGAATCTTTCAACCTGTAACACCGATCAGGCTACGTACCGCTATTACGAAAGGATCCTCAGCCACAGAGATAAAAAGAATCCGTGTTCATGATCTCCGGCATAGTCATGTATCATTGCTTATTAACATGGGATTTCCCGCACTCCTGATTGCGGAACGTATCGGTGATACTGTAGATATGGTTAATAAGATCTACGGGCACCTTTACCCTAACCGCCACCGGGAAGTAGCTGACCAGCTGGAAAAGCTGCACTTATAGTATCAAATCAGTATCATTTAACGCCTTGTTTGCTAAAAAATATAGTAAATAGGGCGTTTTTACTTGTCATATAGTTTTCAATACTATATAATATACATAGCAATATGACAACCATGTTCTCCCGGAATCTTTCTGTACTTGATTTGTGAAAAGATTTTTTGTCAGCCACAAAAGCAGGTGCAGGAAAGACTCCGGGAGAACATAACATAGACCGAGGTGACTTTTAGTGAAAACAAATGAAGAACGGCTTCAGGGTCTTTTCGCCTATCTTAACAGCCAGACTCACGTGCAGCCGGAGGAGATCCCTAATATTGACCTGTATATGGATCAGGTCACAACCTTTATGGAAGAACATTTAAAGAACACCAGACGGTATGAAGAAGACAAGGTCCTTACAAAGACCATGATCAATAATTATGCCAAGAACAATCTTCTCCCGCCACCTGTTAAAAAGAAATATTCCAAAGAACACATGCTCATGCTGATCTTTATCTACTATTTTAAGAGCCTGTTATCTTTCCGGGATATTGAAGAACTGTTCCGTCCTATTACTGCGAAACATTTTACCAGTCATGATTCCAGTCTTTCCCTGGAAGACATTTACAGGGAAGTTTTTACACTGGAAGAGGGAGAAATGTCCTCTATTAAAGCAGATATTTCCTCTAAATTCGAAAAAGCCATGGACACTTTTAAAGATGTTTCCGTGGAAGACAGCGACCGGGATTACCTTCAGCTTTTTTCTTTTATCTGTGAGCTTTCCTTTGATGTTTATATGAAAATGCAGATGATCGAGAAGCTGACAGACCAGCTCCGCGCAGAACGTCCTGATCCTAAAAAGAAATAATTTACCATTTTATTCTCCCCGTTTTCTGAAGATAACTTCGCCTATCTTCAAGAATCGGGGATTTTCGTTATTCTCCCTCAAAATGAGCGCTTACAATTTTTTTGTATATACATAAATTTTTTTGAGATTGTTATTGATTTTTGTTTATTATATGGTAAAATGAAAGTATAAATGATCGGTTTATTATTCGTTTTAACAACTCATTTGTTCCCATTTTGAAAGGAGATTTATAAATATGTCTACATTCTTTGTAAACGGCAAGTCTGTGACAACCACACGCAAGCAATCTCTTTTACGTTTCCTGCGTGATGAACTGAAACTGACTTCTGTAAAAGACGGATGCAGTCAGGGAGCCTGCGGTGCCTGTACCGTTATCATTGACGGCGAGACCTGTCGTGCCTGTGTGCCTACCACGGACACCTTAGAAGGCCGAAATATTATTACAGTGGAAGGCCTTACTGACTGGGAATCCAAAGTTTACACCTATGCCTACGGCGAAGCTGGTGCTGTACAGTGCGGTTTCTGTATCCCTGGTATGGTTATGTGTACCAAAGCACTGCTGGATAAGAATCCAGATCCTAATGAAGCTGAGATCCGCTATGCCATCCGCAACAACTACTGCCGCTGTACCGGATATGTAAAGATCATCGCCGCTATCCGTCTTGCAGCTAAGATCATGCGTGATGGAGTGATCCCCAAAGCCAGCACCGATGACTGGAAGATCGGTTCCAGAGTCCATCGCCTGGACGTAGAAGAAAAAGTTTTAGGATACGGAAAATATCCAGATGACTTCTACTTTGACAATATGTGCTACGGATCAGCTGTACGAAGCAAATATCCCAGAGCCCGTGTGCTTTCTATTGATATTTCTGCAGCAAAGGCACTTCCTGGTGTTGTAGCAGTGCTGACTGCCAAAGATATTCCTGGTGAAAATAAAGTAGGCCACTTAAAACATGACCAGTATACACTGATCCCTGAAGGCGGTCTGACTCATTATCTTGGAGATGCCGTTGCCCTGGTAGTTGCCGAAGACAGAGATACTCTTGAAAAAGCAAAGAAACTGGTAAAAGTTGAATACCAGGTACTCCCTGCTGTCCATAACATTGAAGAAGCTGCTGCTGAAAACGCACCTTTAGTATATGATGAAGAAACCTCCAACGTACAGGCATACAAGCATGTCTGCCGCGGCAACGCCGATGAAGCTATTAAAAATTCTGCACACGTTATTTCCCATCATTTTGAAACTCCATGGACTGAGCATGCGTTCCTAGAACCGGAATGTGCTGTTTCCTATATGGATAGTGACGGCGATGTTTTCCTGATCACCACTGACCAGTCTTCCCACACCACGCTTCATGAATGTTCCCTTATGTTGGGAAGCAAGAAAGTAAAAGTCCAGAATGCTTTAGTAGGAGGCGGTTTCGGCGGCAAAGAGGACATGTCTGTCCAGCATCACGCAGCACTGATGACCTACTGCACAGGACGCGCTGTAAAAGTAAGTCTTACAAGAGCTGAATCACTTCTGGTACATCCAAAACGTCATCACTTTGTTATGGACTTCACTATGGGATGTGATGAAAACGGCAAGATCATGGGCGTTAAAGCTAAAGTTTCTTCTGATACTGGCGCTTTTGCTTCTCTTGGCGGTCCTGTTCTGGAACGTGCATGTACCCACGCTGCAGGTCCTTATGCTTATGAGAACTTTGAGATCGAGGGAACCGCTTATTATACAAACAACCCGCCAGCCGGCGCTTTCCGCGGTTTCGGCGTAACACAGACCTGTTTTGCAGTGGAAACGCTTCTTAATATGATGGCTGACGAGATTGGCATCACTCCATGGGAGATCCGCTACCGCAATGCCATCCGTCCAGGCGGTGTTCTTCCAAATGGACAGATCGTTGATAATTCCACCGGACTAGTCGAAACACTGGATGCTGTAAAAGAAGAATATGATGCTGCTGTAGCTGCTGGAAAAGCAGTTGGTCTTGCCTGCGCTATGAAAAATGCCGGCGTAGGCGTTGGTATCCCTGACTGGGGCCGTGTAAAACTGATCGTAGAGGATGATGCAAAACTGCACATTTATACCGGTGCTTCCTGCATTGGCCAGGGACTTGGTACAGTTCTGGTACAGATGGTAGTTACCAACACAGACCTGACAAGAGACCAGATCGTTTATGAGCGGAGCAATACCTGGATCGCACCTGATTCCGGTGATACTTCCGGTTCCCGCCAGACTTTAGTTACAGGTGAAGCCTGCCGCCGTGCCTGCGAGAAAGTAATGGAAGCTAAAAATGCCAGCGAACATCATTCCTTAGACGATCTTAAGGGCCAGGTATTCTATGGCGAATATCTTGCAAAAACTGATCCATTAGGTGCTGATGTTCCTAATCCGGTATCTCACGTAGCTTACGGTTACGCTACACAGATGTGTATTGTTGATCCAAAGACCAAAAAGATTGAAAAATTAGTTGCTGCCCACGATGTAGGTAAAGCTGTAAATCCATTGTCCTGCGAAGGTCAGATTGAAGGCGGTGTAGTTATGTCTATGGGATATGCCTTAAGAGAGCGCTATCCAATTGATGATAACTGCAAACCAATTGAAAAATATGGTTCTTTAGGTCTCTTCCGTGCCCATGAAGTACCTGAGATCGAAGCTATTGTTATTGACAAACCTGGTCTGAATGTAGCCTGCGGAGCTATCGGTATCGGAGAGATCACTTCTATCCCTACAGCTCCTGCTATTACAGACGCTTACTATCGCTGTGACGGAGAACGCCGCTACAGTCTTCCAATTTCGGGAACACCTTATGAAAGGAGATTCTAATCATGGCTGTTAAAAAGAAATTTCCATATCGTTCTGCTTTTGTAGCCTGCAATGGCGGCTGTCATGTAACAGAAGGCTCCAGCTGTTCCTATGGCTGTATTGCCTGCGGAAAATGCGTGGAAAGCTGTAAATTCGGTGCTATCCATCTGAATGAACACGGTATTGCAGAAGTAGATGAAGAAAAATGCATCGCCTGCGGACGATGTGTGAGAGAATGCCCTCAGCATATCATCCATTTACATGACTGTGCCAATACCATTGTTGTTAAATGCTCCAACAAAGATAAAGGCAAAGATGCCAGAACTGTCTGTTCTGTCAGCTGCATCGGCTGCGGCATCTGTGAAAAAACCTGTACTGCCAGTGCGATCCATGTAGAAGACAACTGTGCAGTGATCGACGAAGCTTCCTGCTTAAGCTGCGGAATGTGTGCTGTAAAATGTCCACAGCATGCGATCTATGACTTGCGGGGAATTTTTACAAAAGTGAGATAAATTCTCGCAAGTGCACACCATTTACATAAAATACCTTTTTATATACATAAAAAACGGATCTGGCAGCTGCATCAGTTAACTGCCAGATCCGTTTTTTACTTAATCCTATTTTACAGAGCGTATTTTCCTCTCTTCAGGAATTCGCCCTTCTTCTCTTCTACCACTTTTCCATCTTTTACAGCCTGAAGTCCGCGTAAGAACACACTTTCCACTCTTCCGGTCACCTTTGTACCTTCAAATGGAGCATAATCCACATTCTGAACCTGATCTTTAGCTGTGATCACATCTTCTACTCCTGTACGCATAATTACAAGATCTGCGTCACTTCCAGGAGCGATCACACCCTTTCTTGGATATAGGCCATAGAGTTTTGCAGGATTTTCTGACAGAACACGGCACATATCCTCTTTTGTGATACGCCCTTTATCTACACCATAAGTATAAACTAAAGTTCCTCTTGTCTCAGCACCTGGCATACCACCTGGGATCTTGGTAAAGTCGCCTTCTCCTAATTTCTTCTGTGTTGTGCTAAAGCTGCAGTGATCTGTAGAAACAGTCTGGATGGTGCCATCTGCCAGACCTTTCCACAAACAGTCCTGATCTTCTTTCTTCCTTAAAGGCGGTGCACATACATATTTTGCACTTTCAAAGCCAGGAAGTTCATAAAGGCTGTCATCCATAAGCAGATACTGCGGACAGGTTTCCACATAGACCTTCTGTCCTCTCTTGCGGGCCTGTGCGATCACATCATATCCCTCTTTACATGTTAAATGGACTACAACAACAGGTACATCTACTACTTCTGCCAGACGCAAAAGTCTTCCAATAGCCTCTGCTTCCGCAGCTGCCGGTCTGGTCTTTGGATGGCTGGAAACACCCATTTTTCCTGCTGCCTTTGCTTCTTCCTGTAATGCTGCGATCATACCGCTGTTCTCGCAGTGTACGCCGGTAATGCCGCCAGTTTCTCTTAATCTCTGTAAGATCTCAAATAATGTCTTATCATCTACCTGGGTATCGTATGTCATATACAGCTTAAAAGAGGTAATCCCTTCATCCATCATATCCTGGACTTCCTTAGAAACAGAAGGATTCCAATCTGTAATGGACATGTGGAAACTATAATCGCAGGAACACTTTCCATCTGCCTTTTCATGCCAGTTTTTTAAGCCTTCAGCCAGAGTTTCTCCCGGATACTGGGTTCCAAAGTCAATAATAGTAGTAGTACCGCCCCTTAAAGCTGCCTTTGTGCCAGTAGCAAAATCATCTGCTGTTATAGTTCCTGCCACATGCAGGTCAAAATGAGTATGTGCGTCAATGAATCCTGGGAAGATCAGGCATCCTGCAGCATCGATCTCCCTGTCCCCCGGCTGTGTTAGCTTTCCGATTTCCTCTGCTGTGCCTGTAGCTGCGATTTTTTCCCCGTCAATGAGAATATCTGCTGGAAAGCTTCCTCCTCCTGTAACTATGGTTCCGTTTTTAATGATCTGTCTCATATTTATCCAGCCTCCTCTTTTAAGATGTCCTATGGGAATCAGTCCCTGAAAGATTCTGAGAGAACATTAACAACTCATAACATCCCTCTGTTACGATATGCTCCGCATCGATCAGCTGCTCAAGAAACGCCCTGTCTGCAACTGGTGCACACCAGGCCATTCCGCAGCCTGCGCTGATCTGCCGTGGAACCGGAATCAGACGTCCAGGCGCTGTTTTTGCTTTTGCAGCTGCTTCCATTTTCATTGCCATGGTGGTAGTGGGAAACGCAAATACCACCTTCATTGTCTTTTCTCTGGGCATGCTTTCTTCCTTTCCTTCATTCAGATTCCCCACACATTATATGATGTTGGTGTTAAGCACTATCAGGGCATGACTAAAAAGCCATGCCCCGAAAGTATCTTCACAATATTTTTATTAACCGATCAGCAGATAGCTGTAATCATCAATTACAGTCTTAATGATCTTCTGGATTCCGTCCGGAACATTTTCATTTGCAGTTCCAACAGTATAATCAATTACATTACCTGCCAGACGTACCTTGCAGGTTCCTGCTGCTGCGTCAAGAACAGTAAAGCCCTGATTTTTGCTGTTTTCCATATCTGCTTCATTTGCAAATAAGGTAAACTTGTCAAGATATGGAGCGCTGTCCCATGGACAGAAGCTGCGGCAGTTGCCACATTCATTACACATATAATCTACATGGATCACCTGATGTTTGTCCATGCCAGGTACTGTTAAGGTTACGTTTGCTCTGTTCGGGCATACCTCTACGCAGTTTTCGCAGATGCTGTTGCAGGAAAGACATCTTCTGCTGTCAGATTCTTCATTCTCCTCAGACAGTTTACCTTTACGTCCGTAAACAGTCTCAGCATCAGCCATCTTGAAGATATCCTCAGATAAATCCCTTCCAACGATCGCTTCTGCTGCCTTCTTACCATCTCTGATGCCTTCTACAACAGTAGCAGGTCCAAAGAGACCGTCACCGGCAACATAAACACCCTTCACAGAGGTCTCCAGAGTGTTGTGGTCAACAACTGGACGTTTCTTTTCGTCTACAGCAATGCCATTCGCTTCATAGAATGCGCCTGGAACCTTCTCGCCAACAGCTGCGATCACAGTGTCAGCAGCGATCTTAACAATCTCCTCAGTTTCAACAACGCCTCTTCTTCCGCTTGCATCGTAGTCTCCTAACTGCATCTTGCGGCAAATCAGTTCACCATTTTCCAGTTTAACAGGTGCCAACAGCTCTGCAAACTCTACGCCATCTTCGATTGCCATTACTAATTCTTCTTCATCCGCTGGCATATATCTCTTGGTTCTTCTGTAAACCAGAGATACTTTCTCTACTCCTGCATTGCGCTTTGCAGCTCTTGCAGTATCCATAGCTGTATTGCCGCCACCGATAACAACAACGTTCTTACCTAAATCTACCTTACCGTCAGTTGCCTTAAACTGTGCCAAAAACTCTAATGCGTTCATGGTTTCGCCTGCTTCCAGTCTCAGTCTTCCTGGTTCTGAAGCACCAACTGCCAGTACAACATAGTCATATTCTTTCTTTAATTCATCAACAGAAGTGATTTCTTTGCCGTTTACCAACTCTGCGCCCATAGCACGAACCAGCTCAACGTCATGATCGATCGCTTCGTGAGAAATACGGAAACCCGGGATCACATTACGTACAACGCCACCCATCTTTTCTGCTTTCTCAAATACAGTAACCTTCATGCCGCCTTTTGCAAGGAAGTATGCAGCTGCCAGACCAGCAGGACCGCCGCCTACTACAGCTGCCTTCTTATCAGAAGTAACTGTAGGTGCTTTTAATTCTGCCATAACAGCATCAATTCCGCCCTGCGCAGATTCTAACTTGGTTCTGCGGATATCTACAGAAGCCTCATAGAAGTTTCTGGTACATTTACTCATACAGTTGTGTGCACAGATAGTACCGGTAATAAACGGAAGTGGATTCTTATTTAAAATAACCTTTAATGCTTCTTCGTACTTTCCTTCACCTGCTAACTGCATATAACGGGTAATATCCTGATGGATCGGGCATCCTTCCTGGCATGGAGCGATAAAGCAGTCCGTTAACGGAACTGGTTTTTTCACCTTTCTGGATGGAAGTGGCTTAACAGCCTTTATATGGTGTTTGTCAGACTTTGCAGCCTCTACCATAGCCTCTACCTTCTCTGCACTTACGCCAGTGAAAGCAGCTGCTTCTTTTGCTTTAAATAACTGTCCAATCTGCTCTAATCTCTCATAGCCGCCTGGCTTTAACATGGTAGTTGCCATAGTTACAGGCCAGATACCAGCGTCTATGATCTTTGTAATATTAAAGTAATCAGCACCGCCTGAGTAGGAAATACGCAGTTTTCCATCAAAGTCCTTTGCCAGTTTCTGTGCAACAGACATGGACAGAGCATATAAGGACTTACCGGACATGTACATTTCTTCACTTGGAAGTTCGTTCTGTTTTACATCAACAGGGAAGGTATTTGTGATCTTAACACCAAATTCCAGTCCCTTCTCATCTGCCAGCTTCTGCAGTCTCTGAAGCATCGGAACTGCATCTGTGTACTGAAGGTCATCTCTGAAATGGAAGTCACCAAATGCTACATAGTCATAGCCCATGTCATCCATTAATTTTCTTGCATACTCATATCCTAACAGAGTAGGATTGCACTTGATAAAGGTGTGTACCTTCTTTTCAGTGAGCAGATAGCTTGCGATACGCTCGATCTCCTGTGGAGGACATCCGTGCAAAGTGGAGAGAGTTGCACAGTTGCATATTTCAGGGGAGATGCTTTCAACATCCTCTTTTGTCAGGTTTTCAAAACGATCCAGGTTATCTAACAGCCACTGACGGCACTCATTATAAACAGGTGCTGCAGAAGCATCCTTCATTCCTTCAATAAAACGGTCCACCTTTTCCAGTTTGATGCCCTCAAGGTCATAACCAACGGACATATTAAACTGGAAGCCATCCATAGAGCCAAGGCCATATTCCTTAGCTAATACTTTACAGGCAAACCATGCTTTCACGTACTCATCATATGCCTGTGGCACATAAAGCTCAGTGGACCATTCACAGTTGTAGCACTCATCATCAGCCTTGATACATGGCTTTGCTACCGGAAGGTCTTCACCATCTAACTTCTGAACTGTCTTTAATTCAAAGAAGCGGCTTCCTGCCACATAAGCAGCTACAATATTCTGGGTCAGCTGGGTGTGTGGTCCTGCTGCAGGTCCGAAAGGTGTTTCTAATGTGCGTCCAAAGATCTCATATTTCTTGCTCTGATCTGCCACAAAAGGTCTTCTGATGCCGAAGATCGCGCCTTTCTTGTGTTCCTCCAGGATCCAATTCATCATTTTTCCAAAGGGAATGGGTGTCATAATATCGCTCATATTCTATTTCCTCCTTATATATAGCACCCGATCAGGTCCCAGCACCGTTTTTATCTTTCAACGGCTCAGCCGCCCGGATACTCCGGTGTGCTGTTTTCCCGCCGCCCTGTAATCGGCTATTACTTACTAATTTACAACAATTAAACTGTAATATTTACTTTATTTAACCGTTAATGGAACGTTCCAGCTTCTTAGCTTCTTCCCTTACTTCATAAAGAACCTTTTCTTCATCAATTCCTATCAGTTCTCTGTCTTTCATTAAGACTTTACCGTTGCATACTGTTGTCACAACACTGCGTCCGGTCATACCAAATAAGATGTGGCTGTTGATATTAGAAGCATCCATAGGTGTTCTCGGTACATAATCCGCAACGATCACATCTGCTGCTGCGCCTTCTTTTAATACGCCTAACTGCTTCTTGAAGTAACGGTTTGCGATCTTTGCATTTCCCTCAAAGAGCATCTGTGGAACTTCGCTCCATGCTGCATTTGCATCACACAGATGATGTTTGTGGAGCACATTTGCTACCTTATAAGATTCCAGGACATCCTGTGTATAACCATCTGTTCCGAGACCTGTTAAAATACCTCTGTGAACGATCTCCATAGTTGGAGGGCATCCGCAGGCATTACCCATGTTGGATTCAGGGTTGTGTACTACCATGGTATCAGTTGCCTTGATCAGTTCCATCTCATGTGGATTTACGTAGATGCAGTGGCCAAGTAAGGTCTTGCTTCCTAAGATATTGCAGTCGTATAAACGATCCACAATGCGCTTTCCATATTTATGTAAGCAGTCATGAAGATCTTCAATACCTTCTGCAACATGAATATGATATCCGACTTCTTCCGGCTTGTTTGCAGCAGCAAATTCCATAGTCTCATCTGAAATGGTAAACTGCGCATGCATACCCATCATACCTGCAAACATATCTGTTTCATCAGCTAATGCATGCTTGATCCATCTTGCATTCTCTAACACAGCTTCTCTGGATTTGTCCATACCGTCACGATCAGATACTTCATAACACAGACAAGCTCTTACACCAAATTCTTTTGCCGCATCTTCAATCGCAAACAGGCTGTCCTTGATCTGGCCAAAGCTTGCATGATGGTCAAATACGGTGGTAACACCATTCTTAATACTGTCGATAAAAGTAACCCTTGCGCTCTGACGTGTCTGTTCGTTGGTCAGATGGCGGTCGATAGTCCACCACAATCCGTCTAAAATATCCAAAAATCCATGAGGATCATATCCTTTAATACTTAAGCCTCTTGCCATCGCACTGTAGATATGCTCATGTGTGTTAATGAAAGCCGGCATGATAACGCCCCCCTTAGCGTCTACAAACTCAGCTTCCGGGAACTCTTTTTTGATCTCATCCAGAGTCCCTACTTTTTTAATAGTAGTTCCGTCAATTGCTACTGCTCCATTTTCGAAAAATGGCTGTCCGGCATCTCTTGTAACCAGACGTCCGTTTCCAATGATCAACATATGGCTCTCTCCTTTTCCTATTAATATCAATGTTGTCGTACCTTTATATTAACACCTGAAAATAGCATTTGCAAGGGAAAAATACAATTTTTTTTAGTTGTACAAAATTTTTTTGTAAAAAACTATTGCAATCTATTTTTTTTGTGCTATTATGGAATCATAAACAACACAGAAATGTTTTGCAGATTGTTTATTGTACAAAGTTACCATATCATATTATAAAAGTCCGAAATGAGGAGGTTGTTCATGGCATACATACTTGGACTGCTTGAACAGATTGCAGACGGCCTTGCAAGACAGTTCGGACCAGACTGCGAGATCGTGATCCACGACTTAAAACGCCACGACCTGGAGCATTCCGTTGTTCATATTAACAACGGTCATATTACCAACCGGCGTGAAGGCGACGGACCGTCTAAGGTAGTTCTGGAAACCCTGCATAAGGATCCGGCTTTACTGAAAGACCATCTAGGTTATCTTACCCGCACATCAAATGGTAAGATTTTAAAATCCAGTACGTTTTTTATAAGAAATCCTGAAGATTCTGCTGTAGATTATATTTTTTCCATCAACTACGATATCACAGGGCTGATGACCATTGAAAGATCCATCAAGGCTCTTATCAGTACAACAGAAGACCCCAGTGATAACAGACAGCAGCCAGAACAGATCGTACACAATGTAAATGATCTTCTGGACAATCTGATCGAACAGTCCGTAGCTCTGGTTGGAAAACCTGCAGCACTTATGAATAAGGAAGAAAAAGTAACCGCCATTCAGTTTTTGAATGATGCAGGCGCTTTTCTCATAACAAAATCTGGAGACAAGGTCTCCAAGTATTTTGGAATTTCCAAATTTACTCTGTACAGTTACATTGATGTAAACAGTCGTAAATCATCTTAAGCACTAAAAATTTAAAAACCAAAAATTTTAAGGAGGATACAGTAACATGGATCAGAAGATTCTGTGGGCAGTAAACAAGATGCCTAAAACAGATGACAAAAACCTTCCAATTATGGGACTTGAGGAGATCAAAAAGGCGCGTACTTTCCACGAGAGCTTTCCTCAGTACAGCGAAACACCATTAACCAAGCTGCCTAACATGGCTTCCTATTTAGGAATCAAGGAAGTATATGTAAAGGATGAGTCTTACCGTTTCGGTCTGAACGCATTTAAGGTACTGGGCGGTTCTTTTGCAATGGCCCGTTACATTGCAAAGGAGACTGGAAAGGATGTTTCTGAACTTCCTTATTCCGTACTTACTTCCGAGCAGTTAAGAAAAGAATTCGGACAGGCTACTTTCTTTACTGCAACAGATGGCAACCACGGCCGCGGCGTTGCATGGGCTGCTAACCGTCTTGGACAGAAGGCAGTTGTACATATGCCTAAGGGAACTACCCAGACCCGTCTTCAGAACATTGCTAAAGAAGGCGCCCAGGTAGACATCCAGGAATTAAACTATGATGACTGTGTCCGTCTTGCTGCTAAGGAAGCTGATGAAACTCCAAGAGGCGTTATCGTACAGGATACTGCATGGGACGGCTACGAAGAGATTCCGGCATGGATCATGCAGGGATACGGCACCATGGCAATGGAAGCTGGTGAACAGTTAAAGGCTCAGGGATGTGATCGTCCTACCCACATCTTCGTACAGGCCGGTGTTGGTTCCTTAGCCGGTGCAGTTGTTGGTTACTTCTCCAACCTGTATGCTGACAACTTACCTACATTCGTAGTTGTTGAGGCTGAAGCTGCTGCATGTCTTTACAAGGGTGCTGCTGCCGGTGATGGAGACATCCGCATTGTAGACGGCGATATGCAGACCATCATGGCAGGTCTTGCATGTGGTGAACCGAACACCATTTCCTGGGACATCTTAAAGAACCATGTAAAAGTATTCATTGCTGCTCCTGACTGGGTTGCTGCAAATGGTATGCGTATGTTAGCTGCTCCTGTTAAAGGCGATGCTCCGATCACCTCCGGTGAGTCCGGTGCTGCTCCATTCGGTGCATTAGCAGCTATGATGACCATGGACGAATACAAAGATTTAAGAACTGACATTGGCCTGGATGAAAACTCCAAGGTACTGCTCTTCTCTACAGAGGGCGATACTGATCCTGATCGTTACAAGAACATTGTATGGAAAGGCCTTGACAAATAACTATTAACCATCAAAAGTAATTGCAAAACAAGAGGAGGATATTTAAAATGAATCTGGATTACGCAAAAATCAAAGAAGCAGCTCAGAATTATCAGAAAGATATGACTAAGTTCTTACGCGAGATCGTTAAGAACCCAGGTGAAAGTTGTGACGAAAAGGCTCACATCACCCGTATCGCAGAAGAAATGAGAAAGTTAGACTTCACCAAAGTTGAGATCGACCCAATGGGCAACGTACTTGGCTATATGGGAACCGGAAAAACCCTGATCGCATTTGATGCTCATATCGATACTGTAGGTATTGGTAATAGAAATAACTGGAACTTCGATCCTTATGAGGGATATGAGAACGAGACCGAGATCGGCGGCCGTGGTGTATCTGACCAGTGCGGCGGTATCGTATCTGCTGTTTACGGTGCTAAGATCATGAAAGACTTAGGCATGCTGTCTGACAAGTACACTGTATTAGTAACCGGTACTGTTCAGGAAGAAGACTGTGACGGTCTGTGCTGGCAGTATATCATCAACGAAGACAAAGTACGTCCTGAATTCGTAGTTTCCACAGAGCCAACTGATGGCGGTATCTACCGTGGACAGAGAGGACGTATGGAAATCCGTATTGACGTTAAGGGCGTTTCCTGCCATGGTTCCGCTCCAGAGCGTGGTGACAACGCTATCTACAAGATGGCTGACATCCTTCAGGACGTTCGCGCTCTGAATGAAAATGACGCAGCTGATGACAAGGAAGTTAAGGGCCTTGTTAAGATGTTAGACAAGAAATACAATCCAGAATGGGAAGAGGCTAACTTCCTTGGACGTGGTACTGTAACTGTATCCGAGATCTTCTTCACCTCCCCAAGCCGTTGTGCAGTTGCTGACTCCTGTGCAGTATCTCTTGACCGTCGTATGACTGCCGGAGAAACATGGGAAAGCTGCTTAGACGAGATCCGTGCCCTTCCGGCTGTTAAGAAGTACGGCGAGGACGTTAAAGTTTCCATGTACGAATACAATCGTCCTTCCTACACTGATCTGGTATATCCAATCGAGTGCTACTTCCCAACATGGGTAATCCCGAAGGATCATGATGTAACCAAGGCTCTGGAAGAGGCTTACCACAACCTGTACGGTGAAGAGCGTATCGGTGCTGAGGAAACTCTGGCTATGAGAACTGCTCGTCCTCTGACTGACAAGTGGACTTTCTCTACCAACGGCGTATCCATCATGGGACGTAACGGAATCCCTTGCATCGGATTTGGACCAGGCGCAGAAGCTCAGGCTCATGCTCCGAACGAAAAGACCTGGAAGCAGGATCTGGTAACCTGTGCAGCTGTATATGCAGCTCTTCCAACTGTTTACTGCAAGTAATCAATTATTTTAGCCAGTCTGCGTGGCCCTTCGGGGCTGCGCTTCCATCAAGAAATTCTTTAAATTCCATAAACCTACATATAAAAGGAGAATTGAATCATGAAAACATTACAGGATTACATTGACAAGCTGAAAGCATTAAACTTCAAAGAAATGTACGAAGGCGATTTCTTCCTGACCTGGGAGAAGACAGACGACGAGCTGGAAGCTGTCTGGACTGTTGCTGATGCTCTTCGTTACATGAGAGAGAACAATATTTCTACAAAAGTATTTGAGAGCGGTCTGGGTATTTCCTTATTCCGCGATAATTCTACCCGTACACGTTTCTCTTTTGCTTCTGCATGTAATCTGCTTGGTCTGGAAGTTCAGGATCTGGACGAAGGCAAGTCTCAGGTTGCCCATGGCGAGACTGTACGCGAAACAGCTAACATGATCTCTTTCATGGCTGACGTTATCGGTATCCGCGATGACATGTACATCGGCAAGGGCAACGCTTACATGCATGAGGTTGTTGATTCTGTAACCCAGGGATATAAAGATGGTATCCTGGAGCAGAAGCCAACCTTAGTAAACTTGCAGTGTGATATCGACCATCCTACCCAGTGTATGGCTGATATGCTGCATATCATCCATGAATTCGGCGGCGTAGAGAACTTAAAGGGCAAAAAGCTGGCTATGACATGGGCTTACTCTCCTTCCTACGGCAAACCATTATCTGTTCCTCAGGGTGTTATCGGTCTGATGACCCGTATGGGCATGGAAGTTGTTCTGGCTCATCCAGAAGGCTATGAAGTTATGCCAGAGGTTGAAGAAGTTGCCAGAAAGAATGCTGAGAAGTCCGGTGGTTCCTTCCGTGTATCTCATGACATGGCTGACGCATTCAAGGATGCTGATATCGTTTATCCAAAGAGCTGGGCTCCATTTGCAGCTATGGAAAAGAGAACCAATCTGTACGCTGAAGGCGATACCGATGGCATCAAGGCTCTTGAGAAAGAACTGTTAGCTCAGAACGCAGAACACAAAGACTGGTGCTGTACAGAAGATCTGATGAAGACAACTAAAGACGGAAAGGCTCTGTACCTGCACTGCTTACCAGCTGACATCAACGGTGTAAGCTGCAAGGACGGCGAAGTTGAAGCTTCTGTATTTGATCGTTACCGTGATCCTCTGTACAAAGAAGCAAGCTACAAGCCATACGTTATCGCAGCTATGATCATGCTGGCTAAGTTTGCTGATCCTGCTGAGATTTTAAAGAAACTGGAAGAAAAAGGAACTCCAAGAGTATTCAAATAAAATCTAATTAAAAGATAGGTGTTTCTGAGCTGCCGGACCGGAGCGCGTCATAATTGGCTTTCTGTCAGACGCACTCGGGCTACCGGTGGCTCTTTTTTTGGGCAAGTAAACATGTCGCCTGGCAGCGGCATCATCATAAATGAAAGGGTATCAAATGGCTCTGGGACCTAACGTACAAGCAAGTAGTCCACATAGCGCTTGACAACGCTTTCATAGCAAAAAGGGGTAATTAACAATGGAAAATAAGAAGAAAAAACGTATCGTCATTGCTCTGGGCGGCAATGCTTTGGGAAATACTCTTCCTGAGCAGATGAAGGCAGTAAAGATCACCGCAAAGGCTATCGTGGACCTGATCGAGGAAGGCTGCGAAGTGATCGTAGCTCACGGAAATGGTCCTCAGGTTGGCATGATCAATAACGCTATGGCTGCATTAAGCCGCGAAGATGCAAATCAGCCCAATACTCCTCTCTCCGTCTGTGTTGCAATGAGTCAGGCTTATATCGGCTACGACTTACAGAACGCTTTAAGAGAAGAGCTTTACAACCGTGATATTTATGATATTCCGGTTGCTACTATGATCACTCAGGTCCGTGTAGATGCAGATGATCCTGCATTTGATACTCCTTCCAAGCCGATCGGACATTTTATGACAAAAGAGCAGGCTGCACTGGCAGAAGAAAAATACGGATATATCATGAAAGAAGATGCCGGAAGAGGCTACCGCCGTGTAGTTGCTTCTCCAAAGCCAGCTGAGATCGTTGAAATCGGAGCGATCCGATCTCTGGTTGACTCCGGTCAGTTAGTAATTGCCTGCGGTGGCGGTGGTATTCCTGTTACCAGACAGGGCAACCACTTAAAGGGCGCAAGCGCTGTTATCGATAAAGACTTCGCAAGTGAGCTGTTGGCAGAAAATCTGAACGCAGATTTTCTCATTATCCTCACTGCTGTTGAAAAAGTTGCTATTAACTTCGGAAAGCCGGAAGAAAAATGGCTGGATGACCTCGATACTGAAGAAGCTAGAAAGTACATTAAAGAAGGACATTTTGCGCCTGGTTCTATGCTTCCAAAAGTTCAGGCTGCTGTTAAATTTGCTGAATCAAAACCAGGACGCACTGCACTCATTACGCTGCTGGAAAAGGCAAAAGACGGTATCCAGGGCAAGACCGGTACCCATATCCATTTAGCGTAAATAAAGGGGGCATTGCATATGAATACAACCAGTAAAGAAGGATCTTTATTTGAATTAGATGGCGTGCCAAAACTGAGCCAGGCATTTCCTCTGGCCTTACAGCACGTTGTAGCTATGATCGTAGGCTGTGTTACACCTGCTATCATTATCTCTGGTGCAGCTGGCCTTGAAACTGCAGACCGCGTACTGCTGATACAGGCATCATTAGTTGTATCTGCACTTGCCACTCTCCTGCAGCTCTTTCCCATTGGAAAGAGAACTGGCTTTCATTTAGGCGCCGGACTCCCCGTTATCATCGGTGTAAGTTTTGCCTATGTGCCAAGTATGCAGGCCATTGCTGATCAGGGCGGTATCCCCGCAATCCTGGGTGCCCAGATCGTGGGCGGCATCTGTGCTATCCTTGTAGGACTAACGATCAAAAAGATCCGCAAGTTCTTCCCGCCATTGATCGCCGGTACTGTAGTTTTCACCATTGGTCTCTCCCTTTATCCAACCGCTATCAATTACATGGCCGGTGGTGTAGGAAGTGCTGACTATGGTTCCTGGCAAAACTGGCTGGTAGCTATCTTTACCCTGCTAGTTGTTACTGGTTTAAATCATTTTGCAAAAGGATTCTTAAAACTGGCATCTATCCTGATTGGTATGATCATCGGATATATTTTTTCCAGCTTCTTCGGCATGGTAAGTTTCTCCAACGTAGCCCAAGCCGGTGTTTTCCAGCTTCCTCAGATCCTGCATTTTGGTGTTACCTTTGAGCCATCTGCATGTATCGCCTTAGGACTGCTGTTTATCATTAACTCCGTACAGGCTATCGGCGACTTCTCTGCTACTACTTCCGGCGGTTTAGACCGTGAGCCTACCACCAATGAACTTCAGGGAGCTATCTTGGGATATGGCGTTTCTAATATGATAGGTGCATGCCTCGGATGTCTTCCTACTGCAACTTACAGCCAGAACGTTGGTATCGTTGCTACTACAAAGGTTGTAAACAGAGTAACTCTTGGACTTGCAGCTATGATCATTTTCATCGCAGGTGTATTTCCTAAGTTTTCTGCTCTTTTAACAACTATTCCATATGCTGTACTGGGCGGTGCAACCGTTTCCGTATTCGCATCCATCGCCATGACCGGTATGAAGCTGGTTATGACAGAAGACATGAACTACCGCAATACTTCTATTGTAGGTCTTGCAGCAGCTCTTGGTATGGGTGTTTCCCAGGCGTCTGCGTCCCTTTCCGCATTCCCTGCATGGGTAACGACTATTTTTGGAAAATCTCCAGTCGTTATTGCTACATTGGTAGCTATTTTCCTGAATGTAACACTTCCAAGAGATAAAAAAGCTGGTTCATAATATTTCATCATTAATTTGATTTCTTTTCTATCCTCAAAAGAGGGATATCACCTAAGGACTTTATTCGTCTGGTGGCATCCCTCTTTTAGCTTATGTATCTATCTATCGACTTACAAACACGCACTATCGTACTTTTTGTCTGCTAACGCAGGCCATTGGCTCCCTCTTGTTTTCCTCCTGCACCCATTTTATTCCATCTCGAAGGTTACGCTTACCTGGGCTTCTATGAATATTTCTCCTGGCATAACCCCTATATCTGCAGTTGCGTCTTCTGTCACTGCCATCATCTGCTTGGCAGAAGCACCTGCTGCATTATATCTTGCCTGGGGATAATAACCATTTTCCTCCATGCTTACTGCCTTTACAACAGTCATTTCCGCAGCCTCTGCCATAGCATCAGCCTTACCTTTTGCCATTTCTACAGCCTTTTTCAATGCTTCCTGGTACTTTTCATCATAGTCACTGCAAAGATACTGAACAGAATCCAGCTCATTAACACCGGAAGCTACTGAATCTGTAATGATCTTTCCTACATTCTCCACCAAAATATCTGAAACTGTGATGCTGGTATTCATCTGATAGCTTTTAACCTTTTGCTGCCCGGAATTCCAATCATAAATAGGGCTCATACCATAATCCGATGTCTGAATAGACTTTTCCTCTACTCCCAAACCTTTCAAGGTTTCTAAAGTCCTATTTACATTCTGGGCATTTTCCTGCTGGCATTCCTGAGCTGTAGCAGCCTGTGTGTATACACTATACTGAATCTGAGCCATATCTGGAACTGCCTTTACTTCTTCTATGCCATTTACTGTAATGTGATTACCGCCAATATCCCCCTGCTGCACTTTTACAGTATCCGGGATCCGTACACTGGTACTGCATCCTGAAAGCCCTGTCACTGATAAAACAAACACTGCCGCCAATATTAATTTTCCCCACGTTTTCTTCATAATACGCATCCTCCTTTTACTGTTTTCCTCTCCTTCAGATGTTATCTGCTACTGTTTTTTCATAATTTTATATTAGCAGATTTAAATTATTTTTGTTTTCTTTTATCTTAATGATAATTTACCTGTTTATTACAATTAATTCTCCCCTCAGCAGTATTGACATCAACGCTTGAAAATGATATGATACTCAAAGTAGCATTTCTTCGTTGGTTTACCAGATAAACAAAAGCTGAGTATTTTATTCAGGGGTTGTACTGGTTTCGACGGGGGTCATGCAGCTGGTGAAGCTATCCCCATGCGATGGGTTAAATGGCAAAA